>JAEEGF011228270.1_pt1 | contig 138251 bp, 103 predicted proteins | sample 9134171 | NCBI WGS metagenome assembly JAEEGF01 (sample SAMN16246542, study PRJNA631951) | gut metagenome | biome: gut microbiome; feature: rumen; material: AP-attached | host: Bos | place: Iran: Karaj | collected 2018-10 | reverse complement strand
TTTTATGTTGTGCAAAGAAGAAAATAGACTAAAATTTGGTTGAAGATGAGGTTTACGTAATGCTTATGATGATGAGAGCAGACGAAGGATATACTCCAAATGAAAAATGTTCTCTAGAAGAAATGGTAGCATGTGCTTTAGCTGATGATACAGATGCTTGTTTAGCAGCTTGTACAGGAAATGAAGAACCTGAAGAACCAGTTGGAAATGGATCAATAAAAGTTTCTAAAGTTTCTGCTCCTGCAGCTCAAGATGTTCCTGCAAATGCAGTAAATGTAAAAGTTGGAACAATTAAATTAACAGCTGGAGAATATGATACAAAAGTATCTTCTGTAGAAATATCTAGAGATGGATTAGCTACATTTACAAGAGACGAATTAGAGGTTGCTTTAAGATGAGTTAATGTAGAAACAGCTTATGCTGGAGTTTCTCCATCATCAAATTCTGTAAAAGTTAAATTCTCTCCTGCATTAGTTGTAAAAGCTGGAAAATCTGAAACATTTGATGTTGTCGTTCAAATGCCAAACAACACAGCAGCAAACAATACACATAACTTTAAAGTTACAAATGTTGTTGTAGCAAACTGAACAGCAAGTGGGTATCCAATCACACTTTGAACAATTAAAACAACATCAGCCATGTCTAAGACAGTTGACGTTACTGTTGCAAATTGAGAAGGTACTATAAAAGCTGGAGATACAGAAAAATTATTATGAAAAGTTGAAGTAGATTTCAATAAAGCTGCATGAACGTTAAATAGATTTACTCTATTAAATTCATGAGCAACAACACCTACTGATAAACTTTGAGAAGCTTTTGATAATATCTATGCTTACGTTAATGATAAAAAGGTTGGAAAAGTTTCATGGACAGACGATAAAATTATTGTTTCTGACTTAAATATCTCAAAAGCAAGAGAAGAAAATGTTATTATAGAATTGAAAGCTGATGTAATATATTCAGAAGTTACTGCAAATTTCAAATTCTACTTAGATAGCATTGATGTTATGGAATGAAATTATTGAATGGTAGCAACATGAACACTTTCACAAACAGCAGATCTTGTTGTAAATGGAAGCAACATAACATTCAAAAAAGTAAGTTTGAAAGAAAAAGATATTATACCTTGAACAAAGAATGTTTTAGTATTTGATGCTACATTCAGATCAGCAACTGATACAACAATTAAGACAGTTCAAATTACACCAGCAGCTTCTGCACAATTCGAAAATATTTTAAGTGCTGATAGTGCAAAATTGGTTGTTAATTGAGAAGAATTTGATTTGACAGATGCTCAAGTAACTTGAAATGCTCTTGTTAAAGTTTCAACAAACGTTGACGTAGATGCCGATAAAGATGTAAAAGTTAGAATAGTTCTTAATACAAAGAATCCTACAACATCTGTATGACAACAAACAATATCTTTTGCTGTACAATTAACATGATTAGTAAGTACAGAAAACAATACTGTTTCTTATGGAAGTACAAACAAAGTAAACGGAGATACTGTTAAAATATCAGAATGAAGCCTTACAATAGCTGCTGCTACAGTTTCAGCTCCTGTAACAAGATCATTATTCTCTAATATGAATCAAGAAGCAGGAAGATTCTCAGCTAAGGCTGATGGAGATAAGATAACATTGAAACAAATCACATTATCATTAAATTCTGCATTAACATGAGATGATATTTCTGCATTATTAGATGGTGCATTAACATTAGTTGATGTTGAAAAAGATTCCATTGTAGATGCTACTGTTGAATTTGATGCTGCAGATACAAATAATCATACTATATTATTCAAGAATATGAATTACGAAATAGCAGCAGACGAAACAGTTAACTTAAAACTTATGGCTGATTTATGAAAAATAGATGAAGCTGCTATAGGTAAAACATTAACATTCTCTGTATCAGGTGTAAATTACAATACAACATTAAAGAGTAATATAGCTGTAACAGGTCTTACTCAAGCACTATCTACAGCATACACATTAAGAATAACAGCTCCTACAATTGATATGACAAAGATTTCTGATAATCAATTTAAAGTAGCAATTAAGAATGTTGATGAAGATAACGCTATTAAAATAAGTAATTTATTATATAGGGTTAGAACAACATCTGCAAATTCTGACTTCTATTCTGGAACATTAGTTTGTGTTGTTGAAGATGTAAATCTAACATCATGTGCTGGTGTTGCATGAGCAGCTGCGTTTGGTTCTGTTAATACATGAATAACAACACCTGTTGATTTGGCAAAGAATGAAACAAAATTATATTACATCTTAGTTGATGGACAATACATTGAACCAGATGTATTACAAGCTACAGTATCATCTTTGACTTACGGAACAGGAAGTGATATTAATCCAGAAAGTTATAATGTAACTGCTAAATAGTTCGCTTCTGAACTAAAATAGAAAAAAGACTCACGAAAGTGGGTCTTTTTTCATACATAAAAAAATATTTTCAAAAAAAATCAATTGATATTTTGTAGTTAAAACTTATAAATTCAATTATGTCAACTAGTTATACACCTGCTATGCAGCAATATATTGATTTCAAAAAACAGTACAATGATTGTATCTTGTTTTTTCGTTTATGAGATTTTTATGAGATATTTTTTGAAGATGCAAAGCTGTGTAGCAAGCTTTTGGACTTGGTTTTGACATCAAAAAACAAGAATTCAGACAATCCAATTCCTATGGTTTGAGTACCATACCATAGTGTAGAAAAATATATTACCAAAATGGTAAATTTAGGATACAAAATTGCTATTGCAGAACAAATCACTGACCCTGTGCCATGAAAGTTGGTAGAAAGAGAGGTTGTTTCAGTGATAACTCCTGGAACATATATCAAAGAAAATCAAAACAATTTCTCATATATTGCAGCCATCACATATGAAACTTATAGAAATGGAGAGAATTATCACCTCGCTTGGTGAGATTTTACGATATGAGAATACAATACAAAAAGTTTTGAAACTATCTGAGATTTGGAGAAATTTTTGGCTGTTTTGAATCCTGTAGAAATTATTTTGGATATCGGTTTACAAGGAAAAGATGCTTTGCAAGAGTCGATAAAAAACTACTTGAATAGCCTGATTTCTATCTATGATATCCCTGTAGATCCAGATAAATATATTTTGGAGCAATGTAAAATCCAGACTTTGGCTAGTTTTGGACAAGCTTTACAATGATGAAGAATTTGAGCTTTTGCTCTGCTTTTGCACTATATCAAAGATACTCAAAAAGATAATCTGAAAAATATCATCCGTGTCTCACATCACACGATGAAAGATCGTGTATTATTGGATGAAATCACGATTAAAAATTTGGAAATATTTTCTAGCAATTACGAGCACAATGAGAAATATAGTTTAGCTGGGATACTGGATAATACTAGGACAAATGCTGGAGCAAGATTGCTTCGTGCAGTTTTGATGAATCCAATCAAAGACAAATCCGAGCTAAAAAAGAGAGTAAATAATATCGAATATTACATCCAAAACCTCGAAATGAGCAGGATTTTTCATGCGGTATTGTGATGAGCATTAGATCTACAAAAAATAGTTTCAAATATTTTGTACAAAAAAGTTTTGCCATGATTTTTTGTGAAACTTAGATTTACATTGGGATTGTTCTTTGAAAATAATCAAATTTTGGATGAACTGAAAAGACTTTGATTACCAGAAAATTCATGTAATAAACTAAATGAATTGTACAATTACTTAAAAAAAACTTTGAAAAATGATGAATATATCAAAAATGATATGGATTTCATCGCTGATTGAGTAGACAGCGAGATTGATGATTTGAGGAAAATTGCTTATCATAGCGACGAAATGATATTAGATTATCAGCAAGAATTAGCAAAATTGAGTTGAGTAGTAAATGTAAAACTGAAATATGTGACAAATCAGTGATATTTCATAGAAATAACGAACAAAGACATTGAGACATTTGAGACAAATCTGGCCGCATTAGCAACACAATCGGCTGAAAAGTATAATGTAGTAAGAAGAAATACATTGAAATGATGACAGAGATATTCGAGCGAATTCTTGGATTCTATGCAAGAAAAAGTATTGTCAGCTAGAGAGTGATTAGCTAACAAAGAATTTGCAATTTTGGAAGAAATCAAAAATACAATCTGAACAATGACAAACGAGATTTATGAATTTGCAAATGTCGTAGCTTGGTTTGACTTGTATACTTCTCATGCTATTTTTGCGAGCGAAAACAATCTAGTAAAAGCTGAATATATAGACTCAGGAGAGCTAAAAATCAAAAATGGAAGGCATCTTGTAATAGAGAAATTTTTGGACAAAAATGATCAATTCATACCAAACGACTTGATAATGAACGAAGAAAAATGATTTTTGCATGTGGTGACATGACCAAATATGTGATGAAAATCTACATTTCTTCGCCAAAATGCTTTGATAGTTTTGATGGCACATTGTGGATTATATGTACCAGCATCAGAAGTAGAAATGCCAATAATTGACTGAATTTTTGCTAGAGTTGGAAGTTGAGATGTTTTGGCAAAAAATCAATCTACTTTCATGACAGAGATGGTCGAAGTAGCAAATATATTGAACAATGCAACTAAAGATAGTTTCATCATTTTCGATGAACTTGGAAGATGAACATCCACTTATGATTGACTGGCTCTGACCAAAGCAATTTTGGAATATGTAGCCACTCAAATAAAAGCTAAAACACTCATAGCAACTCATTATCACGAACTGATTGAAATGGAAAAAATGTATGAATGAGTAAAAAATTATTCAGTTAGTGTGTACGAAACAGAGAAAGAAGTAATTTTCATGAAAAAGATAGTCGAGTGATGAGCTAGCAAAAGTTATGGTTTGGATGTGGCGAAAATCGCTGGAATCCCTGCTGTAATACTCCAAAGAGCTGGAGAAAATTTGGAAGAACTGAAAGAAACTTCAACACAAAACACAAAGAATGTAAGCAACCAAAGCTTATTTTCTCCAAATAGGTTTGTCCAAGTTTCTGATCCAAAATTTGAAAAAGTAAAAAATATCATCAATAGTTTTGATGTAAACAATATCACACCACTTCAGGCTTTGCAACTATTGGCAAAAATCAAAGATGAATTGAAATAAGACCATATTAACGTTTTGTATTGTATAAGAAGTATAGTCTTTTACAACATATAAAAACAGTATGCGCCCTATTAAAACCAATGTAATGAGATATATCCCACACGACAAATGATGAGCGTTTGAAAAATATAAGTCGACAATTTCTGATAAGAAATATGCTCCTAAAACCATACAAGAAGAGTTGGAACTTATTCAAAAAATGCATTTATGAGATTCAAAGGCTAGAGAAGAATTAATAAATTCTAATTTAAGATTTGTAGTATCGATTGCCCAAAAATATACTACAGATCCAATCGTATTACAAGATTTAGTACAAGAATGAAATTTATGATTGATAAAGGCTGTAAGTAGATTCGATGATACCAAATGATTTAGACTTATTTCGTATGCTGTATGGTGGATTAGACAAGCTATATTGAAATATATGGCTCATGACAACAATCCTGTAAAAATACCCATGAATCATATAAGTCTTATAAAAAGAATTGAAAAATTTTTAAATACATTTTTGCAAACCCACAATCGTCCACCTACAGATCAAGAAATTATTGATTGAGCTCAAATAAGTGAAGATGAATTGGAAAAATATTATTGTTATATGAAACCATGAGATGTATGATGATTAGACAACGAAATGGGTGATGATTTAAGATTTTGAGATACGATTGCCAATGAAAATTCTCTTCCACCCGACTTAGAAATGGAAATTCAATCAATAAGAGAGAAAATATTGGAATCAATAGAATCGATATTAAAACCCAAAGAACAGCTTGTAATTAAACGATCTTTCTGAATATGAAGTGAGCAAAAAACAGATTTCGAAATATCTAAAATTTTAAATCGTACAGAAAGTACTATCAAAAAATTGAGAAATAGAGCTACAGAAAAATTAAAATCTGCTCTGACTTTATCTGAGCTTGAAACTATATTTAATACATTGAATGAATAAAAAAACCGCTTAATGCGGTTTTTTTAGAAATTATTTTTTAACTAATCATTGTGAATTCTGACTACTGTACACTTTTTTGCTTCTACATCGTCTTTTACTTTTTTGTACTTTACTTCATATTCCATCCTTCCATCTTCATACTTTACTGTCACTTTATCATTTGGCCTAATTTTTACATTTGATGGAACTGGTTGAGATAATTCTTCTTTTGTGTCCTTCTTGTCTCCATCTACTTCAAATATCTCAAATCAATCCTCATCTTCAAATATCATCTCTCTCTTGTCTACAGGTTGTGCTTTTTGCTGTTTAGCTTCTTCCTCTTTAACGAGCTTTATCATTTCTCATAAGTTTCCAGAAACTTTTGATAATTTTTGGAGGAATTCTTTGTCTCAAGCTTTTTGCTTTTCAATGATGAGTTTTACGGCTTCGTCTTGTTGCTTAATTGCATCAAAATCAAGGTTGAGAATGTATGATGTAGTATTTACCTTGTAAGTGTAAATAAGTGTCTGAAATTTTTCAAACGATTCTTTCTTGTAAACAATCAATGGATCTTGTTGTGCATATCCCATAAATCAAACTTTGTCTCTCAAATATTGCATCTCATCGATATGAGCAACTCGAAGTTTGTCTAGATGGAACAATAATACATCTCTAAATACATCGTACAATCTATTTGTATCTAATTTAGCAAATCCAGATTCCAAGCGCTCAATCAAAGTCTTATTTAATTCTTCTTCTAAATCATTTAATCATAAATCTTGTCGCTTGTCTGCTGTCTCTTTGCTAAGTTTCAAATTAAATTCTTTTGTGAAAGTCTCCAAGAATTCCAAAGCATTTTGCTTCAAGTTTTTAGCCTCTTCAATTTTTGCACTCAAAAGCATAGAAACAATATTTTTCAAATCGTGCTTTGTATCTTCTACAAACTTGATTTTCTTTTCTTCATCAAGTTCGCTTTCGATTATTTCATCTCTCTTTGCATAGATTTGATGTCTTTGTTTGTCGATTACACTATCGTAGTCAAATAAGTGCTTTCTAGTACTAAAGTTCCATGCTTCTATTTGTTTCTGAGCTCTTTCAATAGCGTTCGTAAATTGTTTTTGAGTCAATTCTAGATTTTCTAAATCATCTTTTGATAGTAGCATTGAAGCAATTCCCATGATTTTTTCTCATCACATTTTCCTCATAATCAAGTCATCCAATGCAACATAGAATACTGATTTTCATGGATCTCCTTGTCTTCCAGATCTTCATCTTAGCTGGTTATCTATTCTCCTTGATTCGTGTTTTTCTGTACCAATTACAAATAATCAATATTGTAAATCCTTTTCTATTGTAGGAACATTTAATCATTCTACATTACTGAAATAGAATTTTGCAAATATATCTGTCCTTTCTTTTTTCTTTGAATTAAATTTTATCACCAAATTGAATTTATCTGTTTTGATTACATTTAATTCTGCTTGTTTGATGTCATCATCTGTAATTCATGTAATTCTCTTTATAGCTTCTACAGTCAATTCGAACTCTTTTGATGAATAAACATCCAATTTTATATTCCAATTTTTGATGTTTTTTATTACTCGATTTATATAGTTATCTCCTAGTTTATCATTCAATCATTTTTCCAATTTGATGTCTGTTCACCTTCAAGCCATATTTGTAGAAACGATAACTGATTTGTATTTTCATCAATTACTTACGATATGAGCTTCCTGTTCATGGAATTTGGCATTTAATACATAATGATTGATTCCATCTTTTTCCAAAAGTTTACTCAAATATTCAGATGTAGCAATGTTTGCTGTACCAATCAAAATTGGCTGTCCAATTTCATGATAAAATTTTACAGTTTCTCTCACTGATTTTCGTTTTGCATTTTGATTGAAATATACTTTGTCTTGTTGATCCAATCTGATTATTTCTTTGTTTGTTGGTACTTCCAATACATCCAAATCATATATTGCGTTAAATTCTTCTCATTCTGTGACAGCGGTACCTGTCATTCATCACATTTTCTTGAATTGTTTGAAGAAATTTTGGTATGTGATAGTAGCCATTGTCTGAGATTCTCTCTTGATTTCTACTCACTCTTTAGCTTCAATAGCTTGGTGCAATCATTCACTAAATCTCCTTCAAGGCATCGTCCTACCTGTATGTTCATCGACAATCAAGACTTCTCAATCTTTTACGATATATTCTTTGTCTTTTTCATATACAGCTTTTGCTCTAAGAGCGTTTTCTATATGATGAATTTCATCAAAACCAAAATCTTTGTATAAATTTTCTACTCACAACATTTGCTCCAATTTTTGGATTCATACACCACTCAAAGCCACCGTTTTTGTCTTTTCATCGATATAATAATCTCCATCTTCTACATCACTACCTTTTTCTTCATCATTCATTAATTCATAAAGTAATCATTTACTTACTTTTTTCTTTCATGAACATGGTCTAAGTGTCTGTACTATCTTTGCATAATATTGATATTTTTCTGTAGGTTCTTCTCTAGCTTCAGAGATAATCAAAGGTGTCCTAGCTTCATCAATCAAGATAGAATCGATCTCGTCGATAATAGCAAAATTCAAAGGCCTTCGAGTCAAAACTCTTTGTCTCATAGATTTTACCAAGTTATCTCTCAAATAATCAAATCACAATTCACTATTTTCTACGTATGTAATATCTTTTGCGTATTCATCTTTCCTATTTTGGATAGGAACTCACTTTACTACACATCATACTGTAAGTCCAAGTCGATTGTAAAGGTTTCACATCCAAGCGGCATCACGAGAAGCCAAGTAATCGTTTACTGTGACTACATGTACTCATTTTCACTCCAAAGCATTTAAGTAAACAGGCAATGTTGCTACCAATGTTTTTCATTCTCATGTCTTCATTTCTGCTATTTTTCCTTGGTGCAATATAATTCATCAAATCAACTGAACATCATATGGAATCATATCCCAAGTCATTTTTTCTCACTTTACATCGTATGTATTTCCACACATTCTCTTACATGCTTGCTTTACTACAGCAAAAGCTTCCGGCAAAACACTATCCAAACTCTCTCATTTATTTTGGATTCTGTCTTTGAATTCTTCTGTCTTGGCTTTGATTTCATCATCTGACAATTTATCAAAATCATCGTAGAAATGATTTATATCTCTCACAACTACTCTAAGTTTTGCAACTTCTTGTTCTGTGTAATCTAAACCAAAAATTCTTTTTATTCGTTCTAACATAGAATTTTTTTATGTAATAAAAAATATCTGAATTATACTTATATAAAAATTTCATCATAAAGCAAATAGTAAATGAAAAAAGTCCTCAAATTTTTGCAAAATAAATTTTTTTGATTAAAATTATGTATATTTATATTATGTACACACTATGCAAAGGCCTCAAAAAGCGATATTGGAAATAGAAGATATACAAGCAATAAAGCCAAATCTGAACGAAGTGAAGGTTTTGAGCAGAGACATATGCTTGGCAGCAGAATGCATAGTTTTTGATAAAGAAGAAAATGTATTGTACATAATCACTACAAACAACAAACCAGATGATTTAAATAACATTTTGGAAAAAATTAAAGCAAAATGACTTTCTACCCAAGTATATTACACATCAAAAGAATGATTTGATGAAGCTATGAAATGGTATGATCAATACGAAGAACAAGAGAAACAAAAAGCTGTAGCTGCAGAACAAGAGAGAGTTGCTAGTGGAAATTATGCTATATGAACAATTAAACAAATATTTGAAAAAAGAGATACTATGGATACTGGTGACTTCATCATGGATATAGTTAGATTGTCTTTCCAAACATGAGCGTCAGATCTACATTTCCAATCTCAAGAAGATGGTATAATTATGAGATTGAGGATTGATTGAGTTTTACAAGAGGTTGAAAAATTTACACACAATGATTTCAAAAAATATTTGCAAAAAATAAAATTCATTGCTGGTGTAAAAATGAATATTGATTATGTACCACAAGATTGAAGATTCTCATTTCAAGCTGTAGATGTTGATTGAAATACTAGAAAAGTGGATGCCAGAGTCAGTCTGATGCCATGAATCCAAGAAGAAAGTACAGTAATTAGATTTTTGGATGGAAGCAGATGAATATCTACATTTGAATGAATTTGATTTACAGGTAGAAACTATGAAATCTTGAAAAGATGAGTAGAGAAAAATACATGAATTACTATCTTCACTTGACCAACATGATCATGAAAAACAACAACACTATATTCGATTTTAAATTACTTAAATGATGGTAAAAAGAAAATTATCACATTGGAAGATCCTATCGAATATGAACTAAGTTGAATCCAACAATCTCAGATAAATTACAATAAATGATATGATTATGAAACATGATTAAGAGCCGTTTTGAGACATGACCCTGATATCATTTTAGTGTGAGAAACTAGGGACAAAGAGACAGCAGAAATTAGTGTAAACGCTGCTTTGACATGACATGCGGTTTATACAACACTCCATACTAATTCTGCTATAGAAAGTATTTCTAGGCTTTTGAATATGTGATTGAAGCCATACATGATTGCTCCGTCATTAAATTTGGTAATTGCACAAAGATTGGTTCGTCAATTATGTCCACATTGTGCCACAAAAAGACCTTGAAATTTTGCTGAGAAATCAGAAATTGAAGAAGCTATAAAGAAAATTAAAGATTCAAATCCTAGTATGAATATAAACTTTGATTGAAGTTTACCTTGTGCTGTGTGATGTAAAGAATGTAATGATACTTGATATAAATGAAGATTTGCTATCATTGAAGCTTTTGAAATTACAGAAGATATAAAGATGCTAATCTCTGAATGAAGGAGCGAAGTAGATCTTTATTCAAAGGCAAGAGAACAATGATTCTTAAGTTTAAAAGAAGATGGAATTTTGAAAATGTTGGAATGAAAAACAACATTAGATGAATTAAGAAGAATTTTGTAAACAAATACTTGTTTATTATTTATTAATAATTAAGATAATTATTTGATCTTAATTATTTTTTGTATTTATGAAACTATATATTGATGAAGCATGAAGATGACCATTAGCATGACCTATGCACATAGGGATAGTTTTGCCATTGAAAAAATTTAGTAAAAGTGAATTTAAAGATAGCAAACAACTCAGCAAAAAGCAGAGAGAAGAATTGTTCTCACACATTGAGAAATTACAAAAAGATTGAAAAATATTGTTTGCCATAGCTATTGTAAGCAATACAGAAATAGACAAACTTGGCATGACAAAAGTTCTGAATTTAGCTATCAGAAGAGGAATTAAAAAGATATTGTTCAAAGCTCCCCTCTCTGATAGGAGAGGGGTTGGGGGTGAGGTTGCTTGCACCAAAAAAGATATTATTAAATGGCAAAAAGAAAATAATGATAATATTGAGCTGATTATCGATTGAAATAATAAATTTTGATTGGACAAAGATTTGGGTATCAAAGTAGAAACAGTAGTAAAATGAGATGATAAAATCAAAGAAATTTCCATGGCGTCGATTCTCGCTAAAGTTAGTAGGGATAGAATCATGGAAAATGAAATGGACAAAAAATATCCAAAGTACAATTTTAAAAAGCATAAATGATATGGGACAAAAGAGCATAGAGATGCAATTTTGAAATATGGTCCATGCAAAATCCATAGAAAACTATTCTTGAGAAAAATTATGTGAAATAAATAATTGAATTATTTTAATTTTTTTATATATACATTATATATGTATATTTTTATTTGTTAATAATAAAAAAATATGGCTGAAAGATGTGTAGGTACAGTAGTTAGATGAATCAGGACACCTGTGATCAAAGAATGAGATGATTTAGCAAACATAGTAGTGGACAGTTTGATGAAAGCACAAGAATCTGAATGATTTCAATTTAGAGACCGTGATATCGTAGCTATCACAGAAGCTGTAGTTGGTATAGCAAGTGGAAATTATGTGACAGTAGATCAAATTTCTCAAGATATTGTCTCAAAATTTGATACAAATCATATCTGAGTTTTGTTTCCTATACTATCTCGTAATCGTTTTGCTGTATTGCTATCAGCTATGGCAAGAGCTATGGATAAAATAACTTTGCAAATCAGTTTTCCTAGTGATGAGGTTTGAAATGATATAATGGACAGAGAAAAATTAAAAGAAACTGATTTTGATCCATATACTGATATAATAAATGAGGCAGAATATTGGGAGTATTTTGGAGATTGGAAGCACATATTCACATGAGTAAATATGGTAAGATTTTACAAAGATTTGATTCAAAAAGAGTGATGTGAGGCTGAAATAATTTTGGCAAATGATCCAACTGCTATATTGAATTATGTGCCAGATGTATTAGTTTGTGATATTCACACAAGATTTGAGACAAAGAAAACTTTGAAAGCCCACACATCTTGAAAAGTAATTTGAATGGATGAAATCATGACATCTCCAATATGAGATAGTGGATATAATTCAAAGTATGGACTTTTGGGATCAAATAGAGCTACAGAAGAAAAAGTAAAATTATTCCCAGAAAATGGACAAGCATTAGTTGAAGAGATACAAAATAAATTAAAGGCTAAAACAGGTAGAACTATTGAAGTAATGGTTTACGGAGATGGAGCATTCAAAGATCCTGTTTGAAAAATTTGGGAATTAGCTGATCCTGTAGTATCTCCAGCGTATACAAAGTGATTGGAATGAAGTCCAAATGAATTGAAATTAAAATACATTTCAGATAATAAGTTTGCTGATTTGAAATGAGAAGATTTGAACAAAGCTATCAGAGAAGAGATAAAGGCTAAAGATGCTGATTTGAAATGAAAAATAGAGACTCAATGAACAACTCCAAGAAGATATACAGATTTAATTTGATCACTTTGTGATTTGACATCAGGATCTGGAGATAAATGAACTCCTGTAGTGTTCATCCAATGATATTTTGATAATTATTCAAGTGATTAAAATTTTCATTTTTAAAAAAGCTCTCCAGATGGAGAGTTTTTTTTATTTTAAATAATATTTTATTCTCTTAATTTTGCTCAAGTTGCTTCAACTTTTTTGATTACTTTGTCCATAACTGCATTAATTTCTTCTGTCTGCATATTTTCTCATTTAATCTTTATCTTGAATGCTATAGATTTCTTTCATTCTGGTAAATTTGTTCCTTTGTACAAATCAAATACTTCTAAATCACTTACTCAGTGTACATTTTTTGCTACATCTAATACTGTACCATAATCTACATTTTCATCGATTACGAAACACAAATCTCTCCAAACTATCTGATCTTGGAGTGTCTCATATCCATCTACTACATAATCTGTATTTTGTACGAATTCATTTATTGTAGGCAAATCTAATGAAACGTAAACCAAATTTGCTGTCTCGGGGATTTTGTAATTTTTCAAAATCAATGGATGAATTGTTCATACAAATCAAACTACTTTATCACCATAAACTATATTTCATTGTTTCTTTGGATGGTATGCTTTTTTATCAGTCTTTTCATAAGAGATTTCTCATGCCAATCAAAGAGTTGTAAACAATTTTTCAATATTTCATTTTGCTTCAAGCAATAGATCTTCTTCCCAAGATTTTGTAGATTTTTGGTAGTACATACCGGCAAATTGCAATCTTTCTCAAACAAATTCATTTGCAAATTTTGCATTTTCTTTTTTGATATCATATTTTTTAGACCAAATTCTACCTAAATCAAACATCCTGAAATCATCAAAGAATTTACAATTTTTTGTCACATAATTTATCATGACATAATCCATATCATCTCTCATGTATGGTTTATCTGTATCGATTGGATTTTTTAGGGAATACAAATTATCAAAATCTACACCAAACATTTCCAAACTCTTTTTGTCTACCCATGGATATGTCTCTACTTGATCAAATCCAAAATCTCTGACAAAACTTTCTTCGATGCTTCTGGAAAGTTTAACCAAACTTGGAGTTTTTGGTAAACTAATTTCAGATTTCATAGCAACATTCGGGATCTTTTCATAACCATAAATCCTAGCCACTTCTTCATAAACATCTTGGACTATTGTGATATCGTCTGGAGATCTCCAGAATGGTACTGAAACTTGATCTCAATTTATTCCGAATCATAATCTAGTAAGTATATTTTTGGCTGTATCTTCAAATCAATCTACAGTCTCTCAGAATATGAAATTTTGCAACAAATCATAATCTATGGTGATAATATTCTGAAAGAAAGAAAGACTTGTTTTTGGTTGCCATAATCATTTATTTTGTAATGCATCTCATTGTACTATACCAAATGCCTGATTTTGTGATTGTGTGAAATGACTAATTCATCATATTTCATAACTTCATAAATCTTTTGAATAATATTTTAATAGATCCAAGAATAATATGAATACATATTGGCTAAATGATGGACTAATATTTTTTTCATATCTCAATTCTGCATCTGTCCTCAAACCAAGTCTTACTCAAGTTTTTCTAACACATACAGGATCAAAATTTGCTATCTCAACTAAAATATTTTTTGTACTATCTGTGATTCCAGAGTCTAATCATCATACGACTCATGCCAATGCCAATACTTTTTCTTCATCAGCAATTACCATATCTGTAGCTTGTAATGTGTGTTCTTTTTCAAATAAATCTACAAATTTTTCTCATTCTTTTGCTTGTCTGACTATGATACTTCATTTTATCTTGTCTGCATCAAAAAAGTGAACCGGCTGTCATGTGATATTCATAAACAAATTACTGAAATCTACCCAATTTGATATTGGTTTGCTTCATAAATCGTACATATGTAGTCTAGAAAGCATCTGTCATGGACGGACAGTCACATTGTTTATTTCCATCAAAATATATGAATTTACATTGTGTGTTTCAGCTTTTAATCAAACTTTTGTAGCTCATTTATTGTTTATCAGCTCCAATATATTTGTATTTTTCAATTCATCAAAATATTTAGTCAATCAGTTGTAAGATATCTGACTGTCATCATACATGGCGTTCAAATCTACGGCCATACCAAAATGTCATGTCAAATCAGGTCTATTTGTGAGTCATTTATTATCTACATCTATCACTGCAGAATCCAATCGAGGATATTTATCAGTCAATGGAGTTCATAAATCAGCATCTGAAATATCATCAAAATCTTTGTCTAATTCCCAGATTCGAGGTTTATCTGTATCTTCTGGTATTCATAATTCATTTTTCGAACAAATCATTCCATTTGATTCTACTCAACGAAGTTTCCTTGGAGCTATAGTGATTCAAGCTTCTTTAAATTCTGCTCATTCCAATGCAGCTACTACATAATGCGCTCATTGTACATTTGCAGCTCCACATACTATCTGAAATTTTCATTTTGATCCACAATCTACTTGGCAGACGCTCATATGATCTGAATCAGGATGATTTTCAGCAGACATAATTTTTCATATTACGATATGTTTATCTATTTCCCTTTTGATAATCTCTTCTACTTCTACGGTCTTTAATGTGATTTTGTCTGCGATATTTTCTATAGAATCATTGATTGAAATAAAATGTTTCAAAAGATTTAATGAATATTTCATCAGAGTGAAAAATAAAATAAAACTATGTGAATTTATTTTTATTTATTGTATATAAAAAATAAAGAGAAAAAAACATAAAAATTTTCAAAAAAAATCAAAAAAAAGTGTACTTTTTTTACTCGATTTTTGAAATCACAGTTTTTACCTATAAAAACTCATGCAAAAAAAGTGCCAAAAAATTTGACAAATTAAAAATTTTTGATTATAATATATATGTCATCATGAATGAGTGAGTTGTTCACCAACCACTATCGCTTGATGAATGAGATCATTATCAGTTGGATATTTTAATCATGCAATTGTCTATCTTGTATGTGTTTATCCATACCTGTGTTTGAGTTCACTTTTACAAAATAAAAGTAGCTCGTAGGTCTTGATTATCTCCACTCAGCTGAGGTATATCATCTGAGTAAGTGAATCAATCTACTTTGACATTGGTATCCTATCAACATCAAGTAACTTGATAGATTGTATTTATTTTGTTTCAGTATGTACAAAAACATATCTGATTCGTGCTTATGAATTTTTCTAGCTCCTATCTCACGATAGTCTGTCTAGCGTAAGTTCTTATTTGTGATTTCATACAATAGTTTACCTCTCTTTTGAGTCGATTCTCTCAAAATGATGTCTCTATTGACCGATATCTAATCAATATCTTTGTGAAATTTCATCCCTTATTATTGAATAAATAATATGAGGAGCAAGTATACTTATTGGATTCATACTTTGATGCTTTCCTTATCTTTACTTCACTGTAAACCTGGAAATATCATCGGAAAAAGCATCTCACCTTGTGAAATTTAATCTAATCTCTGATTTGCAAAAACAAATTACGTTAGAACACTGTTTATCTATGTTTAATTCATACAATAATCTCCTCTCTTTTGAGTTGATTCCCTCAAAATGATGTCTTTATTGATCGGCATTTAATCGATGTCTTTATGCTTTAGATCTCTATTTGTCATGAAATACTGGCTTTTAGAACGATATTTCAGCTGTCTATTTCATATTATATTATTTCGTTTAGTCATTTAATCGTGGTTAAGCACTTAATATCGACATGGTTTAGAAATAAATTGTGGAAATCTTCCTAATGTATTTTAACCGATACATCTGGTCCAAATATATATCTATTTGTTGTTCCACATGGTATTGTTTACGTAAAAAGTAGGTAATACTAACAAGGATAAATGGTATAGATAATATTTAGCTAATCACAGCTATTACAACCTTTGTATGTGGAAATATCCGTTTCCTGATAATCATCTACAAGGCCTTAGATAATGTTCTAAGGTCTTTTTTATAAATTTAAAATATACGAAAGAATCCCCCAGGTATACACCTGAGGGATTCGGCTTTAGTTGACGTCTTATTCTTCAACTCTTTCCTCCAACAAAAATCCGTACTTTACTTCATCGTCTCTGAATAGTGTGTACTCGTCGTTGTAACGGAAGAGAGTCCAAATGTTACCGTGATTATCTGTAATCACATAAAACGGATATCTATTAATTCCTTGTGGGTCTAAGTCTCTAAGTACAAGAGACAAAGTATCCGTTTCTGTGGAAAAGATAATGTCCCCACTAGAAATGTTGAGTATCCTTGTGAGGCATGTCGGGAATCCATTGAATGACTTGTTTGAACCTCTTTCCATATTTACCATGTCTTGATAGAATCTCTTGTTGTTTTCTGAGGATGGTTCATCTTCAAATAAACCAGTCTTTTGGGAAAGAGTTTCATAAAATCTTGAAGAAATGTCGTTCTTTGAGGAGATGTCCTCGTGGGATTGTGTTTCACAACATCCCACACAAAAAGCACCAACTACCACAATTAGGCAGAGTGCCATTAAAAAACTTTTTAACAAATTTGTCATATAACCTGTATGTTTTTTTATGTTATTTTTTGTGAGCTGTTATACTCACAATTTGTTTATAAATATTTTATCAACAAAGTCAAGTATTCTTTAAAAACCATCTATATTCTTTTGAAATAAGTAAAATTTTTATTATAAGAATTGTTGTTTATTTCCAACAAAATCCAAATGCAAACATTTTCTGAAACTGAGTGAAAACAATTTGAAAAATACTTTTTGCTAGCTGCAGAAGTAGCAAAACAAGCAACTTGTGAGAGATCAAAATGTGGTTGTGTGATAGTAAAAAATTGAGAAATAATTGGTCAATGATTTAATTCTCCAGCCAAAAATTTGGAGTCTCAAAGGAGATGTACTTGCGACAAGAAATCTTACGATTTCAAAGTAACAGATAAGACTTGCTGTATCCATGCTGAACAGAGAGCAATGTTTGATGCTTTGAAAAACCATCCAAATGAATTAATCGATTCTGAGTTATTCTTTATCCGCTTAGATTCCGATTGAAATATGAGCAAATCATGAGATCCTTACTGCACTGTTTGTAGCAAGATGGCCTTGGATTTATGAGTAAAATATTTTTATTTACGACACGAAAAAGGTATTACTCGTTACGATACAGATGAATATAACACATTATCATATCAATATAAAAGTTAAATAAAAAAAGCTCCGATTGGAGCTTTTTCCTTATTTTAAATTAAGGTTTATTCTTTACTTTCATACCAAGCCTTAAATTCTTCAAACAAATCCTCTTCTGATTTTTCTGTTGTTCAAGAAACCTTCTTTTCAATTCTGTCTAATTGCTCAGATAATTTTGTACAAACATCTGCATCTGCAACAGTTGTTGCCGGACAATTACATTCAGCTACTACTGCATCTTCGCAATCAGGACAATCTGGACACTCGATTTCACATGGTTCACAAGCTGGAGTATCACATTGCAATACAGGACATTCTTCACCAGGATGAATGAATGCAGCAACCTTTCCAGCTAAATTTTGATTACCCCATTTCATATACAAAGTAAATCCGCAAATCAAAATAATCCAAACAATACTAGTCCAAAATACTTTTTTCATTAGATTTTTATTATGTTATAAAATAGTTTTTTACTTTTTGTGGTCATTTCGAGGGAGTAATGCGACCGAGAAATCCATTTCACTAATATATGGATTTCTCCCCTTTGGGTCGAAATGACAATTAACTAAATACTTTTTCAAATTCTTTTGGTAAAGTCGCTTCAAAAGATAGTGTATTTCAATTCATATCTACGAAACTATATCTACTACAGTGTAACATTTGTCTACTAATTTTCAACTGTTTATACAATTTTCTATTTGCAGCTGGATTTCAGTAAATTATGTCTCATAGAATTGGTAGATTTTCACTAGCTAAATGTACTCTAATTTGGTGCATTCTTCATGTGTAAAGCTTTACTCTTACAAGTGAAACTTCTCACAATATTGCATTATTTTTGCTTCTTTGATTCCAGAGTTCAGTCTTTGCTTCCTGTCAATTTTCTGATACTTTCATGTGTGAACTACCAAATTTTTTGCTGTAAAACCTTTCAAGTTTTTTTTCAATTACTTCATGCTGTGGAGCATCTCAAAGGCAAAGAGCTAAATATTCTTTGTCGATTTCTCTATCTCTGATAATTTCATTTAAATATTGCAAAGCCTCATAATTTTTCGCTCAAACCAAGACTCCTGAAGTATCTTTGTCCAATCTGTAACCAAAACTTGGTTTGAATGTATCGCTTCCATCTCGAATTCAAGTCTGTTTACAATACTCTTCCAGATAGTCATTCATACATAAATCGTTTTCATGTCTATTGCTTGGATGAGCCACAACTCAAGCTGGTTTATTGAATACAACCCAATTTTCATCTTCAAAAATTATCATTTTTTTTATTTCTTTCAAATCAAGTTGCTTGATTTTTCATTCCTTTGGAATTGCTATTTTATCCGGTTTTTTATCTCAAGTTTTTATATTTGTAAACTTGATTTCATCACCAAGCAATAATCTATAATCTCATTCAACTCTTTTATTGTTTACGAGTATTGCTCATTTTCTAATTCGAGAAAAAATATCGCTCAATTTGATCTCAGGATATGGTTTGAAATATTTTCTCAGATATCTATCCAATCTCTGGTTTGCTATATTATAATCTACTTTTTTTAACTTCAAAATCTTGTACTTAATATTAAAGCATCTCCATATTAAATATTCTGCTTGAAATTTCAAAGCAAATCTTTAAATATTATTTTTGTGTGTAAGTATTGTTTATTAGTCATTTCGAGGCTTTAGCCGAGAAATCCACTATAGATTTCTCACATTCGTTCGAAATGACACGGAACACTAATACGTGGCGGTTGTAGCTCAATTGGTAGAGCAACGGACTGTGACTCCGTGTGTCGTGGGTTCGATCCCCATCAACCGCCCCACTTGAGATATCCAGAAATGGATATTTTTTTGTAATTAAAAATAATACAAAAAAGTACTTAAAAATTTGACAAATTTAAAAAAATTTTGTATAATAAATATATGTTTATATTATAACTTTTTGAAAATGCCTGGTTTAAAAAATAGACTTAATACAGCTAGCACCGGACCTGATGAACTTGGAGAATGATTGGGTATTTTTATAAAAAAAACTGGGAAAACAATATTAAATACATTAGCAGCATGATGACAATTTACAGCAGCATGATTCTCTAAATTTTTAGAGAAATATTGAGATAAAGATCCTAGTGTTGTAGCAAGTAGGAAATCATTGGTACAACACCACCTTGACCAAGGTAAAAATCGTATGAAAAATGCAAAAGCATGAGCAGTAGATGCTGGTAAGTGAGCATGGAAAGCAGTAAAGTGAGCTTGAAAAACTGCTGCACATGTTGGATCTCACATTATTGATTGATTAAAAAAATAGCAATAAAATATAAAAAATATCCAGAAATGGATATTTTTTTGTAATTAAAAAATATTATTTCAATAAGTCAACTCATACTTCATATACCATAGTAAAATATTTGCACAAGCTAAATTTTGGATTAAAATTACTATTGTATTTATCGTATAAAGTAAGAGCAATGAAACAAAAAATTTTATTGTTTGTACAAATAGCTTTGTTGTGTAGCCTCTTTTTCATAAAAACAAATTATGTATTATCACAAGAAACTTATGATCTTACAGAAGTTGAAGAAAGCAGTAGTTTGTCTAATGATGAAGAAACCCCAGACAATACAGGAACACAATTGGATAATGATGAGACAAACACAGGAACAAATGTAGATTCCGGGAATACCAATATTTTAGAGAATGAAACAACTGAACCTATTACTGAAAATGAGGATAATCAAGATACAAAATGATTAGAAGAATGAACAGAAAATAATCAAATTCAAACAGAAATAGAGGAAAATATACAGCCATCAAGGGGTGTCTCATCAACAAATTGGGATAATGATAAATTTCTTAATTCAGATTTTTGGTCACAAAATCCAAATGATGAAGACATTATTAATGCAATTTATTGAAGTGAATGAGATACTAGTGTTTATACTTTATGATGGCCAAGTTTGTGTGTAAATATGCAAGTTGTACACGTTACAATAAATAATTGATTACCAACCAATTTAAATGAAAATACAATTTATGTATTAGAGACTGATACTTTATTTTTACAGTGACAAACGTTGTTAAATAATTGTTCAGCGATAGTTAGTAGTAGAAATTCGGAATTTTGAACAAAAATTTACAGTTCAGAAGCTGTTTGAAGTCAATGAATACTATATTCAAATTGAAAGAATTTTGTAATTATAGATAACGTGTCTATTGACTGATATTTATATTGAAATTCCACAACAGCTATCACACTATCATTTGAAAATTCTACATATAATACATTGAATAATGTATCTTTATATAATTCAAATCTAACAAACCTTTCATTAGCATCAAACTCAAATTACAATAAAATTAATAATGTGCATATATATAATTCCCAAAGGTATGGAATATCGTTTTCTTCTAATTCAAACCGAAATACTGTTAATAATATTCAAGTTTACAACAATGCTAGTAATACAAAATGATATGCTGTATACATTCTTGGATGATCTACCCAAAACGTTTTTAACAACGCTTTAGTGTACAATAACTTTTATTGAGTTTATTTAAATCAAACTTCTAACAATTATTTTAACAATACTTTATTATATAATAATTTAAAATCATGGAATGCATGATTTGCTAATAATTACTATTATTGAGATCGTATCTCAGACTGAGATGCAGCTGCAGCATGATCAGATTTAGATTTTCCAAATGTGGATTGGTTATGATGACAGGATATAACATCTTCATCTTCATTTTTTGATACTTTAACCACACCAATAGATAATGATTGAGTATATATGTATCCTAGAAATGTTATGCCAAACGATGTTAGATGACCAAAGAGCTTTTTAGATTATTCCAACTATGAATATTGAAGCGAGATAAGAGTACAAGAGCAACCAGTGGCATATGATTGAGAAACATTAGTCAATCGATGAAATTATAATTCTAATCTATACATATGACAGCGCCTAGAATGATCATCACAAACATCAGATTTTATAGATCCTGTCTGTGAAATTAAGTACAGTACAACATGACTCACAAATCAAGATGTAATAGCAATATTGACATGATGTAGTGAAGAAATAGCAGATACAGAAACCTCTCATATATTTACCGGTAATTGAACATATTTGTTTGTCTTTGAGGATTTAGCATGAAATACTAATGGAGAATGGGCTGTAGTAGATTGGATAGACAAGACGGCACCAATTTGTGAAATAGAATATACAACATGAACAACAAACCAAAATGTAATAGCTACGCTTACATGATGTAGCAAAGAAATATTAGAACAATGAGCCACATACACATTTACAGCTAATGGACAATATTTATTTGTATTCCATGATGTGTTATGAAATACGTGAGAAGAGATGGCCGTTGTTGATTGGATAATTACTAATTGATGAGGTGGATGACACTTATCTTTAAAAAAAGACAATTGTCCAAACTGAGATTTTTCTAATAGTTATTACGATGGAAGTTGTTGAAATTCTAATGTAGACACAATATGACAGTCTCACTGATCAGCACCAAAGAATCCAGAATCTAATGAATATTATGAAGCATACAAACGGGCGTATGATAATTGAATGATTGATAAAGAATACATCACAAAGAAATGAATAAAAACAGAATTAACAAGGATAGAGGCATCAAGATTATTATCAAATTTTGCCATCAATATCTTGTGAATGACATGAGATGCATCAAGAGAAAAGATATTTAACGATGTATCAGAATATTTAGATAGTTTGTATGGAAATTCAGTATCTTTGTCATACAAATTATGAATCATGTGAATTAATACACCAAACAACGAATTTAGACCATTTTGAATTGTATTAAGATCTGAGTTTATTACGGCCCTTTCAAGAATGTTGTATTGAACAGCGGATTGAACTGATGTTTATTATTCTACGCATATGAATTTAATGAAAGATTTATGAGTAATAAAATATGCTGATCCAACTATTAGAGAAACTATTTGATACGCCTTAATTATATTGCAAAAATCGTCAGATTTGTTGACTAATAAAAGTTAAAAATTTTATACCTATATATATAGAAAATTTTTCATCAAAATTTTTGGATCAAAAATGTGTCGAAATTTTTCAAAAACTGTCAAACAAAATTAAAGAAAGTTTTTTTGCAATCCCCTTTTTGATTAGATTTTGATTTTTAGACCTGGCTAAAAAAAATTGAAAAAAAGTCGAAAAATCTCTTGCAATTAGTGCTCATTTATGTATAAATACTTCCGCAACATTAAAGCGACACATCAACATCACAGTATGTATCGCTAAATATAGTTGGAGGTATTTAACACAATAGTATAATATATTACGTTTATTCGAAAATTGCAATGAATCTTTTTAAGAGCAAAGAACGGATGCCTTGGGTAAAAAAGAGGAAGAAGGACGTATTTGGCTGCGATAAGCTACGATGAGGTGCCAAAGACCGCTTGGAGTCGTAGATGTCCGAATGGGGAAACCTTCTCACTATATGTGAGAGTAAAAGACCAAGACCATGTGAACTGAAATATCTTAGTAACATGAGGAAAAGAAATCGTAAGAGATTCCCTTAGTAGTGACGAGCGAACGGGGAGTAGTCCAAACCTAATCAGTGTAAGGTTCTAGCCGTTGCTGGTTGAGGTGTTGTGGGGCCAGTTGTGAGATAGCTAGTAATGTCTCGAAGCATGATGTTTATTTAAAAGAAGTGTCTGGGAAGTCACACCGCAGAGGGTTAAAGTCCTGTATTTGAAAAGTAAACACTCCTTCATATTGGTTCCCAAGTAGCGTCGAACACGTGAAATTCGGCGTGAATCCGGGCCGACCACGGTCCAAGACTAAATACTTTTTTACACCGATAGCGCATAGTACCGTGAGGGAACGGTGAAAAGAACCCCAGGAAGGGGAGTGAAATAGATCCTGAAATTCTTTGCTTACAATTGAGTGGGAGCCGCAAGGTGACCACGTACCTATTGACGAATGGGCTAGCGAGTTATTGATACTAGCAAGGTTAAGGCAGTTATAGCTGGAGCCGTAGGGAAACCGAGTCTGAATAGGGCGATTAGTTAGTGTTAATAGACCCGAAGCGATATGAGCTAGGCATGGGCAGGCTGAAGATACGCGAAAGCGTGTTGGAGGGCCGAACGGGTTGGAGCTGCAAATCCTTCCGATGACCTGTGTCTAGGAGTGAAAAGCTCATCGAATATCGCGATAGCTGGTTCTCTCCGAAATGCATTTAGGTGCAGCCTGTAAATTAGATCTTATAGAGGTAGAGCTCTGATAAGACTAGGGGTATCGAGAGATATTACCAAATCTTGTTAAACTTCGAATGCTATAAGGAATTTTACAGAGTGAGACTGCGGGAGCAAGTTTCGTAGTCAAAAGGATAACAGTCCAGATTTCTGATTAAGGTCCCAAAAGTGTAGTTAAGTGGAAAAGGAGGTGTTTTTACTAAGACATCTAGGAGGTTTGCCCAGAAGCAGCAATCCTTTAAAGAAAGCGTAACAGCTCACTAGATAAGTGAAGATGCGCCGAAGATGTAACGGGGCTAAACTACATACCGAAATCGAAAGTCATATTTATATGGCGGTAGGAGAGTGTCCTATATGGGATGAAGCATTACTGTGAGGTAGTGTGGACTTTATAGGAGTAAGAATGCTAGCATGAGTAACGACGCCGAGTAAAAATCTCGGCCGCCGAAATCCTAAGGATTCCTACGCAACGTTTATCGTCGTAGGGTTAGTCGAGACCTAAGGCTTTGTTAGAAATGACATGTCGATGGATAGCAGGTTAATATTCCTGCACTTATTTATACAGTGATGTGGTTACACATCGGGATTTGTGAGAGCTCACTAAGGATGTGAGTCGAGATAATTAGATGACTCTGACTTGTCAGAGGGTATACGCAGGGAAGTCCACGTGTACTTAAAATCGAGTTTGATCGGAAGAGATCCCCTCGGGGTGATTTATTCTCATCGTTCTGGTGTCGAGAAAACCCACTAAACTTATGTATAAATAACTCGTACTCAGATCAAACACCTGTAGGAGGGTAGAGAATACCAAGGCGATTGGGTTAACTAATGGATAAGGAACTTGGCAAATTAGCGGGCGTACATTAGTAATAAGCCTTTCCTGATGAAAGTCAGGGCGCAGCGAATGACGTGGGGGGGACTGTTTATCACAAACACAGCTCTCTGCTAACATGCAAATGGATGTATAGAGGGTGATGCCTGTCCAATGCCAGAATGTTATGCTCTCTTGTGCAAGCTAGAGAGTTAAGCACTGGTGAATGACGGCCGTAACTATGACGGTCCTAAGGTAGCGAAATTCCTTGTCGGGTAAGTTCCGACGCGCATGAACGGCACAACCATCCCCACACTGTCTTGTCCTTAGACCCAGTGAAATTATAGTTCTGGTAAAAATACCAGATAGTTGCAGTTAGACGGAAAGACCCTGTGAAGCTTTACTGTAGATTGATATTGGGCTGTAGCATGAATTGCTCAGCATAGGTGGGAGGCTTTGAGGTTTCTCCTTCGGGAGGGGCTGAGCCATCATTGAGATACCACCCAACACATGTCGCATCTCTAACCCCAACAAATTGGGGAACAGTGTCAATTGGGCAGTTTACCTGGGGCGGGTGCCTCCTAAAAAGTAACGGAGGCGTACAAAGGTTTGCTTGCTACGGATGGAAACCGTGGTGGACGTGTATTCGCAAAAGCAAGCTTAACTGTGAGACAAACATGTCGAACAGATAGGAAACTAGGTGAAAGTGATCCGGATCTTCCATGTGGAAGGGGATCCGCTCAACGGATAAAAGTTACTCCGGGGATAACAGGCTAATGGTATCTAAGCGTTCATAGCGACGATACCGTTTGGCACCTCGATGTCGGCTCGTCGCATCCTGGGGCTGTAGAAGGTCCCAAGGGTTGGGTTGTTCACCCATTAAAGCGGAACGCGAGCTGGGTTCAGAACGTCGTGAGACAGTTCGGTCCCTATCTACTGTAACCGTAGGCAATTTGAAAGATGCTGTCCCTAGTACGAGAGGACCGGGATGGACAAGCCTCTAGTAATACCAGTTGTCATACCAGTGGCACGGCTGGATAGCTACGCTTGGAAAAGGTAACCACTGAAAGCATCTAAGTGGGAAACTTGTCTTAAGATTAGATTGCCCTCTCTTTATGAGTTAAGAGCCCTGCGAGACTAGCAGGTTGATAGATGTCATGTGTAAGTCCAGTAATGGATTCAGCAGAGACACACTAATAGCTCGAGCGAGTTTTATTGTAAAAATTTCTTCGAATAACGTAATATATTATATTATTGTGTAAGTACTGTTGTAATACGAAGTGAAATAATTATCATTATAACGATAGTTAAGGTCTTATGTTTACAAATGGTGGTGCTTATGTGGATTGGGGAAATACCTGTTCCCATTCCGAATACAGAAGTCAAGCCCAATTCAGTCGATGATACTTGTCATATTATGGCTGGGAAAGTAGATCGGTGCCACCATTTGTGGATATAGGTCCACAAGATCATTAATAGTATAAATAAGAGATAAAGTATGGATTTTTTTTGTTTGTGAAGAGTTTGACCCTGGCTCAGGATGAACGCTAGCAGAATGCTTAACACATGCAAGTCGAACGAATCTTCGGATTAGTGGCAGACGAGCGAGTAACACGTACTTAACTTGCCCTTGAGTTGGGAACAACTATAGAGATATAGCTAATTCCCAATATGCTCACGATGGTGAAATCCCGATGTGAGGAAAGATTTATCGCTCAAGGAGAGGGGTGCGTCCTATCAGGTAGTTGGTAAGGTAACGGCTTACCAAGCCTATGACGGGTAGCCGGTTTGAGATGATGATCGGCCGCGATGGGACTGAGATACGGCCCATACTCCTACGGGAGGCAGCAGTGGGGAATATTGCACAATGGACGAAAGTCTGATGCAGCAATTCTGCGTGAAGGATGAAGCATTACGGTGTGTAAACTTCTTTTTTGGTAGAAGACGAATGACGGTATACCAAGAATAAGGGACGGCTAACTATGTGCCAGCAGCCGCGGTAATACATAGGTCCCGAGCGTTATCCGGATTTACTGGGCGTAAAGTGTCCGTAGCCTGATATGTAAGTCTGTTTTCAAATATTGTGGCTTAACCATAAAGAGGGAATAGATACTGCATATCTTGAAGTTGTTGGGGGTTAGTGGAATTTCCGGTGGAGCGGTGAAATGCGTTGATATCGGAAAGAACGCCGAAAGCGAAAGCAGCTAACTACAATAAACTTGACGGTGAGGGACGAAAGCTTGGGGAGCAAACGGGATTAGATACCCCGGTAGTCCAAGCCGTAAATTATGCCTGCTAGATGTTTTGGACCCTTGTGGTCTGGAGTGTCGCAATCAAACGAGTTAAGCAGGCCGCCTGGGTAGTATATTCGCAAGAATGAAACTCAAAGGGATAGGCGGGGGAACACACAAGCAGTGGATTATCTAGATTAATTGGATAATAAGCCAAGAATCTTACCTAAACTTGACATGTACTATGTCCTATATGAAAGTATAGTAGTCCGAGCAATCGGACGTGGTACACAGGTGGTGCATGGTCGTCGTCAGCTCGTGCCGCAAGGTGTCTAGTTAAGTCTGGAAACGAGCGCAACCCTCATCTTTAGTTAGAATGTCTAAAGAGACTGCTTCGGTAACGGAGAGGAAGGAGAGGATGACGTCAGATCCTCATGCCCCTTACGTTTAGGGCTTCATAGATAATACAATGGGTAGTACAGCGAGAAGCAATACCGCGAGGTGGAGCAAAACTCTAAAACTATCCTAAGTTCGGATTGCAGTCTGGAACTCGACTGCATGAAGTTGGAATTGCTAGTAATGGCGGGTCAGCTACACCGCCGTGAATATGTCCCTGTTCCTTGCACTCACCGCCCGTCAAACCATGGGAGCTGAGTGTCTCTAAAGATTCGCTATGCGGGTTAAGGAGAAAATCAGTGACTGGGGTTAAGTCGTAACAAGGCATCCCTACGAGAACGTGGGGATAGACCACCATCCTAAACTTTTGAAAAAACCAAAACTCGATTCTGCTTTGTCTCTTATTTATGCTATTAATCAAGGAGAATGAGCATAGCTCATTTTTTTTGTTTTTCTTAAAATTTTTTTTCAAAAAAAATGAAAAAATTTGATACTTTTTTAATTTGATTTAATAAACATCAGTTTATACCTGCTACAATAAATCCAAAAAAAGTGCCCAAAAATTTGCAAAATATTTTTTTTGGATTATAATATTCATATGCAAATGTGTCGAATGTAGAAAATATGTGTAGCGATTAAGTACGAAATACTTAGTTTGCTTGCATATTCATACTGAAAACATGCTTGTATATCCTAGGAAGGTGTTCTTATACAGTAATATTGATAGTTCTTTTCTATAGACTTTACCGTCTATCGTATGAGATCTATTATTGTAAATGATAATCTATATGATACCGTGTTAAGTTTACATGTATTGCGATTACATCAAGATATTTGGAATTTATCATTGATATTGTAGTTTATGATTATTGTTTATTCTAATTCCTCATACTCTATTTGTATAATATTCCTAAACCAAATGTTATGCATATAGACAGAAGAGATTGTTCATTATTGATTTACTATCTCCCGATTAGAATAGCACCTTATACCACTTTATAATTTAGATTAATTTTGGCCAATCTTAATCTAAGTGTAAATTGGCTCGTGTTATCCTAACCAGGATCATAGTGATCATTTAATGACTAATTTATAAAAATTCTTGTACAAAAACAAAAAGAAAAAAATTGGCCATATTTACTATTTAACCTTACAAGAATATAAATTAGTGCCTTGAGATTTAGGTAATGTCCTATTTTAGAGTAGGCGATATTCAATATTATTTGTCTATCTACATCTTCCTATTACCCCTTTAACTTGCTTTCAGCAAGTTTTTTTTAATTTAAACAAATCCGCATCATTGATGCGGATCAATAATTGTTTTATTGCAAAGCTTTTGCATATTCATGCAAAATTATTACCAATGGTTTTGTGCCAACGATTTTATCTTTTCTCGTTGCCCTTGAAATTAGTAAATATCTTTTTCGACCGTGAACAATTGGCCCCATTGGTTTAATTGGCATTGAGTTTTTATTGTTTTCCATATTATATCCTTTCTTTTTTATTTTTGATTAGAATAGTAATTTAACGAATAAAGTCAATATTGTTTACTTGAAATAACTCTAGAAAACACTATATTTACTGCAAGAAAATACAAAAAGTTAAACATAAAACACACCATCATGAAAAAATCAAAAAATTGGCAAAATTTATTAATTGCCTTAGCCGCCGAAATTGTGATTTGTTTGGTTGGAGTTGAATTTTTCAATCCGATTCCATTGAAAAACTTAGCAAACGATCATACTTTGCTGGCTGGATGTGTGGCTCTTTACATATGCTCATGGATTTTGTGTATAGCTGTGTTAGAGTATTGTACACCAGTACATCCATGTAAGCTGGCAAAAGATCACCATATTGGGACTCTGATTTTTTTAATCATTGTACTAATTCTTGCTCCCAGATGGTTTATTCCTCTTGGCATTGCTACAGCAATTACAATTACGCTACTTGTCCTGGAATGGACAAAGCCCTCCGTTCCGTGAGGGTTTTTTTCTTGTAAATAAAAAAAATAACAATATAAAAAGCTGAATATTGTTTATTTTTACTTTTTTAATCTTCTATTGCTTTGAAATATTACGTAATCCGAGAATGAGCAAAGACATGAATATTTACTTCACGAGATGAATGTAAAGATTTTGTAGTATGAGTAAAATGAGCAAAGTACAAATCATTCAAATCTTTGGCAGAAGCAGAAGAAGCATTAGAAAAATGATTTGAGCCATATTATACGAAAGAAAAACGATTTGAGAAAGATATTCCTTTTGAAAAAAATAGTATTGCAGTAGATGCAGCATGTAGTCATAATCCAGGTATGACAGAATATCAGTGAATTGATCTTACCACATGACAGCAAATTTTCCACGAGAAACTATGAGAATGAACAAATAATATTTGAGAATTTTTGGCACTCGTTCATGGCCTAAGTTACCTAAAAAAACTTAATTCAGACAAGGCAATCTATTCAGATTCCAAGCGAGCAATCAAACGAGTTTCAGAATGAAAATGCAAGACAAATCTCAAAAAAACTTCAGAGAATGAACAGATTTTCGATTTGGTAAAAAGAGCTGAAAAGTGGTTAGCTGAAAATAAATATTCAACTAAAATATTAAAGCGGAAAACTGAAGATCGATGAGAAATTCCAGCAGATTTTGGTAGAAAATAGAATAATTAAGAATGAAGAATATTTGTTTTTTTCTAAAATAATAATTTGAAAAAATAAAAAAAAATCATATAAGATAATTGAATTTTTTACAATTTCACAATTTTTCATGTCGTTAGCAAATAAATATCGTCCAACAACATTTGATACTACAGTTGGACAAGAACACATCACTGATATTTTGAAATCAAAGATAAAAAATAGTCAACAAAACAACCACAATTATCTTTTTTTCTGACCAAGATGAACATGAAAAACAAGTGTTGCTAGGATATTGTCCAAAGCAATGAATTGTCTGGATTTACAAGATGGAAATCCTTGTAACAAATGTGCAAATTGTATAGCGATAAACGAATGAAAGACACTTGATTATGTAGAAATCGATGCAGCAAGTCATACATGAGTAGACAATATCAGAGAAGAAATTTTAGCGAAAACCGACTACCCTCCTACACAGTTGAAGAAAAAAATATATGTTATAGATGAAGTACATATGTTGAGTAAATGAGCTTTCAATGCACTTTTGAAGACGATTGAAGAGCCAAAAGATTATATGTCATTTATTTTAGCTACTACAGAAATTGAAAAAGTACCAGAGACAATAGTTTCTCGTTGTCAGGTTTTCAATTTCAAAAAAATTCCAGCAGATAAAATGGTTGCTCGTTTACAAGAAATTTGTAAACAAGAAAATTTATGATATGAAGATGAAGCATTAGATTTGATTGAAAGAATGGCCGAATGATGTGCAAGAGATGCAGTAAAATATATTGATCAAGTAAGTGTCTTCGGAGATATTTCAGTGAAAAATGTGACAAATCTTTTGGGAATAGTAGGAGATAATACAATCAAAGAATTCTTGGAAATAGTAAAATCATGAGATAGATCAAAGATTTTCGCAAAGGTTGATGAAATTCATTCTCAATGAATTGACCTTGCACAATTTGCAAAACAAGTGATAATGTATATAGACCACCATTTGATGGAAGATGTAGAATTTTTCCTAAAAATATCAGAATTATTTGGGGAAATTTTATCTATGATTAGATATTATCCATATCCAAATATGGTGTACAAAATAATATTAAATAAATGAATTTCAGAAGATGGGAACAGTACTTTAGATGAAACTAAATGAATTTTGAAAAGTGCAAAGATAGAAAAAAAATCAGAACAAGAGTCTTCATTACTAGAATCAAGTAAAAAAGTTTCAGCCCAAGATGAAGTCGTTGAGACAAAAAAAGTGGAACAGCAATCAGAAATAAACGATGCATTGTTTAGTAAAATTTGAGATCAAATTGATTCAAAAACTTTGCAACATGGTTTGAAAAATTATGTACACATAAAAAGTGTAACAGACTGAAAAATAGAACTTATAGTAATAGATAAGGTGACAGAAATAAGCTTGAGAAAAGAAGAAAATCAAAAGTTATTAGAGCAAAAAATATTGGAAAACACAGGTAAAGCATATTCATTAGATATAGCCTTCATGGATAAGGACGAATATTTTTCACAGATGATGATGTAATTATTTAATTTCTGCTTTTACGATTCTGATGTTGAAATGGAAAGTTTTGACTTCATGAAAATCAATTTTTTCTCAAAATTCTTTTCTCAAAATATCTACTTGTCGAGTCATCATTTCCAAAAACATTATTGGTTTGATTCAGAAATCAAATAGTTGCTGAAACATTTCACGATAGTAATCTAATCAATCTTCACCACCTACAAATGCAGGTTTTGGTTCCCAATTTTTTACATTTTCTCAAACATTTTCATTGAAAGTTTGCTCTGGGATGTACGGCAAATTTGCGACTAGTAAAAAGTTGTATTTATCCACAGAAAACTCATTATTTTCCAAACAATCTTCCGTAAAAGCTACTAAATTTGACTGTACTAAATTCACCTGAGTATCTCATAATTCGCTTTTGTAACCTTCATAATTTTCTCTTGCTAATGAAAGTGTGTACTCGATATATTCACTCAAATATGCTTTTTCAAAAAAGTCTTTATTGTGCAAAAGAACCGATAATCATAGTACTCCACATCCTGTTCCAATGTCAAACAAAACTGCAGGTTGACTTATCTTTCATTCTTGAATATGCTCGTTTACTGCTTGAATCATATACTCTGTTTCAGGGCGAGGAATCAAAGCTCTTTCGTCGATTTTAAACTTATTTCTCAAAAATTCTACATACCCAAGTACGTACTCCAAAGGTTTCTTTTTTACAACAAAATCATTGTATGCTTGATCTACTTTTTCAAATATATTTGAGTCTATTTCGTTGTCTAATTGTGTCCACAAATCTTCTCTAGTAATATCCAAAAAATGACAAATCAAATTTTCCAAAACTCTTTTTTGTTGATAATCAGGATTTTGCAATAATTCTTGAATTTTCATAAGAATATGTTAAAAATAAATTACTATCTTCCATTATAAAAATAAAAGACAAATTATCAATTATATTTACAGTAAATGTACAGCAGAGTAGATTTTAAGAAAGTAAAACTTGAACATCATATCTTGCCGGATTTTGCAAAATTTCTTTTTGAATTAGAAAAAAATCCAAAAATAAATAGAATCATTCCATGAAGGATTTCAAGACAGCAAAAATGAAGTAGTGAATTGAGGTTTAGAGTGACGATACCCACAGTTTCAGGCCTGAAATGTATAATGAGTAAATGAGCTACAGCACAAGAATTATTTGTAATTTGCAACGAAAAAGATATTCAAGAGGTGGAAGATGAAATAGAGAATTTAGCAAAAGATTTTTTAGAAAGATAAAATTATTATGAAAATATTCCGATGAATATTATGAACAATAATAGCAATTTATTTCCGGATTTGGATAATAAATAATTCTTTTAAATGACAAAAAAATAAATTAAGAACTACGATTTTAATTTTTGCCGTTTCCCTTTTTGTCGTTGCATTTTTGTATTTTTACAAAGATATTTTAGAAAAATTCGGACTGTGAAATTTGGCTCTTTCAGAAAATATTACCACAAAAACGATATTCTCTTTTATCTTTTATTGTGTGAGTTTCCTTGTACTAATTGCATTGTTCTTTGGTAACATAAAGAAAAAAACAAATCTAAACTTTATTGTCGTAGCTTTGCTACTTTTTGTCTGAATATGAATTGGCTGAATACTTGTATGAATAAATACGATGATAATTTATTATCTAGTATCATGCTATGCAGAAGAAATTTTGAAGTTTTCAACCTGAGAAAATGTGCTGCAGACATATGAAAAAAAGTGAAAATTAGATTCAAAATGATTTTGAAATTTAGTGTTTTTTGCAATATTATCAGGACTTTGATTTAGTGCTGTAGAAAATGTCTTGTACTTAATAGTCCTCGCAGCATGATGAGATACTTCTGTATTTCTACTACTTTCCAGATCTCTCTTTACAACATTACTGCATATTGTCGCTACATGATTGATAGCCTTTTTCGTGATAAAAAAAGATAATTCAAAAATAAAATATCGATTAAAATGTTTGATTTGAATAGTATGTTGATTCGGATTACATGCATTGTACAATTTGAGCTTAAATTACGGATATACAATATTAACTATTTTGATTCTCATATGATGTTATTTTATACTGACATATTTGTTGGTTAATTCAGATATGATCTACCAAAGCGAATGAAAGTAGTTGACTTTGTTTGTTTTTTCTTTATAATATGCAAAATAAAGTAATTTATTTGGAAAATTTTCATTTTAGAGTATAATTTATATGTAGAGTTTACATCATTAATTGTACTGTAAATGACAAAAAAAACCAAGACACCAAATTCTATAGAAAAAATTAATGATTCAGTAAGGAATAGAGAAACTTTCGCAATTTTAAAAGGGATTGGTGATAATATCAGTTTTGGCGAATTAGTAAAATGATTTAGTAGTAAAAAAGAACAAAATAAAATAATTTTGTCATGATTTTTGAATAGTACAAATATAGACTTAGCAAAATTATGAGATATCAAAATTGATATCAATCATATTAAAAATTATATTCGAAATAAACCAGATATTCCCAAAGATTTAGAGATAAAAATTGCAAAATTATATTTGAAAAAATTATATGATGTATGTGAGACAGATTATTCATTAATTACAAAACTTAACAGTGCTTTTGATATTAATGTAGATGATACTGATTATGATTTAGTTTATAATTATTTAAAGGATCCATCAACAATTTTTTTATCACCAGAAGAAATTGCTTATTTAGACAAAGATGAAGATGGTATTATAACAGAAAATGATTTACAAATAATTGAAAAGATTAACTTAGGCAAAACAAGGGAAATTATAGAGAATAAGAATAATATAGATTTTAAAACAATAAGAGTTGATATAAATAAATTATGAGATAAATTTGTTGATAAGATTAACTCTATTACAGTTTCAAATGACGAAATTTTTGATTTATTAGGAAACGATATAAATAAATATACTAATTTTCAATCACAAAGTATTAGTTCTCAGCCAATAATTTTAGATTTATTGAATTTTGAGGTTAAATGAGTAATTGACTATGTAAAATCTTGGTGAAAAAATGCAGAAAAAGATATGGAAGATATGCTTTTGCCAACAAATACAATATGAACTATATTTGATAAAGTACAAGATTTAGATATAGCAAATTTATTAGCCAAGAGATGAAAATTAGAAGATTTGCAGGATTTGGTTATGACAAAAGATATTTTTAAGGATAAGATTAGTTTGAAAAAATATATCAAGAAATGTAAAAAAGCATGATTAGATGAAAATATATTATCAGAATTAAAGAAATTATTATTATGAAAAATTGATGAAAAAAAAGTAAAAGATTTCTATAAAAAAGAGATTAATAAAATAAATAAAGAAATTTGGAGAAAATATATAGAAAATTTCGAAAAGATGTGAACAGATTCCAAATTTACAACAGTTTTGAAAAAACTTATCTGAAATAATTTTGATTTTTCGAAACTTGAAAAAAATGAACAAACAGCATTATGGCAGACACTAGTACTAAATAAATTTGATCAAAAAGAAAATACTTGGGCGAAATTTATGTGATTAGATCAAGAGCAATTAAAGTCATCTTTAAAAGATTTATATGACTTTGAACAAGATGAAATTAATATAGATGTAAAAAATGTTTGATCGCTAAATTTACATATCAAAAAAGAAGTCAAATCAGGAGAAAATGAGAATTTTCAAAATCCGGATAACTTTAAAAATGTAGATGCTACAAATCAAATCGTGTTTACAGTAAATATAGATGACAATGATGAAACTCTTATAAAAGATTTGGAAGAAACAGAAGATAGTCCGTTGAGAGTAGATGGAATCATGGAAACTCACACAACTCTTAGATGAGAAATAAATATTTGAAATGGATATACATTAGAGATTTGTGGAAAGAAAATTACAAAATCACAACTTGATGACCTTTTGCTTTGTAAAGATTTGCCGGAATTAAACGAAAAATTAAAAGAGTTGTGACTTTTCGAAGAATTAAAAGATGAAGTTTACAGCACACGAAAAGAAATATTTAAACCACAAAACGTTTATACTAATTTAGATGAAGATTGATTTGATACTGGTCGATGAGATAATAGCTCAACTATATCCTATTCTGATGAGGTTTGTATATTTGAAGAAGTACTAAAAAAGCTTGATGTAAAAGTAATAAAAAGAGACCTCATTTTTGAATGAAAAAATATAGATAAGTTGCATCAGATATATATTCTCTCCAAGTTGTGGTGAAAACAGGAAAAAGAAAGACAAGAAATAAATGAAAGATTAACTCAACATCAAGATGAAAAAATCAATAAAATATTTGGTACTGATACATCACGATTAGATAAACCAGAATGAGAAAAGAAACAGGTCCACGAGGTATCAGATGCTTCTAGGCATTCTGATGAAGAATTAGGTGACGTTGAAGCAGGTAAGCCTAAAGCAGATGCGCTTTGGAAAAAAATAAAACGTGCATACGAAGATTACATAAATTCTGATGATGAAGAAGATGGGACACCGAATTTTTCCATTTATGATTATGATGATAGTATTTATGAAGATGCAGAGAGGTATCGAAATGAATTAGATGATGATTGAAAAAAAGCATTCAAAGAAAGGTTGGAAGAATTATGTAATACTGATCCAGATATAGAAGAGAATAGAGATGACGTGAGATGAGAAATTGATAATCTAATTGAAGATCTAGAAAATCCTAGCAGTCATGCTAGTGCTAGCACTGATGATTGAGAAACATGAACCACACAACCAGAAAAGTCTGAAGCAGACAAAGTTAAAGAATTTTGGGATGGTCTACAATGAGATAAAGAATGCTTACCATTTTCTGTTTGAACAGTTCTCTACTTTGATTTGTGAGAATCTCAATTGCCACCAAAAGATATTACAGATGCAGAAAAGTCTTTTTATGCTTTTGAAATTGTTGCATCTAATGATGAGAATTTCACAATGAGAGCTATTTGATGAGACTTAAAATCTAGCTTAGCTGGTAAAGAATGTACAATAGAAAAAAAAACAGAGAGATTAGATGAATTAAAAAAATCATGAAGCATATATAAAGTCAAAAAAAGTGTTTGAAGGGGGCGAGATGCTTGTCTAAAAAGTATAAATAGTGCATGATTTTTCAAAAAACTTACAACTTTTTGAGATATGGAATGACAAGTAAAGTTAGAATGAAATAAATTTGTAAATCAGAAATGAGAAGAAGTAAAATATTTTGATCGTGTAGAATGAGTATTTGATGATTCCAACGACGATAAGAGTAAACGATGACAGTGAGAAAAAATATATAAATATGAAATCAAAAAAATTGATACAGTGAAATGAACAGTACAACTTACTTCTAAATTTGATTGACATGATGACAATTATAACGACATAGTATATGAATATGAAAATGAGATACCTTTCGAACAATTCATTTTGTTGATGGAATGAAAAAGGTTGAAAGGATATACACAAGCAGAACAAGATGAAATGGAAACTAAATACAATATAGCAGATCCAAAACGTTTAGCTACTAAATGAATGAGGAAATGGATTTCAATATGAAGTATTATCAACGTATTTAAAAACACAACTAAAGCAATCAAAGCAAAAGTAGATGAACGTAATAAGCAACAAGAAGAAGATTTAGAGAATTTTTTATTCTCATATGAATGATTAGATTTATATTGAAAATTGTGATCATTGTTTTGAAATAGTGCACTATGAGATGCTATTAGGCAAACTCAATATGAGTTTTATACAAATAGAGAAAATAGGACATGGAAAAGAATAGAACAACGATATAAAATTTTTGAAACAGATCCAAATTATTCTGAGTTTTTTGCTGAACATTTACAGGATATATTATGAAGAGAGTGATATGTGTGAAATGACAATGATAGATATAAATTTGCAGCTGCATTTCTTATAATGGTAAAAAAAGAATGACCATATCCAAGAGTATTTGCAAACCAAAAAGATAAATGAAAACGAGTAGAAAATATTTTGTGACCAGAACATAAAATTAGATTTTTGAATTTTTATGAAAAGAAAAAAAATGCACTCGAACAAGAGAAGGATATGTGACATCAGTCATGAGCGAGATTAGCATTACAAGAAGAGTTAAATAAAATGGAGATACAATATATAATTTCTACAATAGATTGAAGAGCTCCATACAGCCCTTGTAGTAATGAATTTATGTTAAAAAGTATTCGATCTTTAAAATTTATGTCTACATTGGAAGAAAATATAAAATGATATTATAATAAGCATGATGAAGAAAAAAGCAGTTTAGAGACATTTTATTCAGCAGAAGAATCTTATTTAAGAAATCTTTGATCATGAAAATTTCAGAAAGCATTGCCGGCCTTGGAACGTATGTGTGAAACAGCAAAGACACCATGAGAGGTATTTAGGATTAAATGATATTTACTTGGTGCAATGTTAATGTGAATTATAAAAAACAATTCATCAGCAAAGACAATAAAATCTTTTTGGTGAACATGTAGAGCTATGTGATTTGCACCATGATATTGGATGAGAGATATAGAGCAACAAGATAAAGTAAAAGGTTTATTAGATTGAGTTACAAACGGTGAATTTTCCGCCAATCCAGATTTAAAATATAACGTTTCCGACTTTGAACCAGGAAATATTAAAGATTGAAAGTATTCTTTTTGAAAGATTTTCCAATGATATTGGAATTCTCACGGTGAAGATATTTTGAAAAAAATAGAAAATCCTACATATAAAAATGATAGTTCAGACAAAAGTATAATTGATCTAGCTAACGAAAAAAATAATCCAAATAATTATATATTTAAGGATATAATCAAGAATAGTACCACAAATGAGATAGATACTATGTGAGAAGTAAATCCAATTTTTTCACAGGAATCGCCATTGAGTGCGACAAGTAATATGGTAAAACAATATATTCCAAGAAATGGAAAATATAGTAAATTAAAGTCAGAGGAAGATTTATCAAACGCTGAAGATTTTTGGACGAAAGCTCGTGATGCAATACCTGGTACAGCAACAGAATCAAATCAAGAAACAGTAGATTTTATGTTTAAAAAGTTTTTTAATCGGTTTGATGATGCTATAACAACAGATATTCAGAAACCAATAATAAGGTCACTACCATTAATACAAAAAGAATATAATAAATGAAATTATAATAATGCCAAATACATGCTTTGGTATATGTTAAAAGGTAATATGTATGCACAAACACGCTGATCATTCCCAACGGAATTTAATCAAGTAATGGATAAATTCTTTGATTTCTTTTATAAAAATATCAATAAAATAAATAAAAATACCATACGGTCCACATTTGATGATGGCGATTTAAGAAAAGCGTTTGATAATGAATATGAATTATTGTGATGGTGAAAATTTTATAGAAGATATATGAACTGACAATGAAATGATAGAAATAGATATAAGAAAAATGCAGAATTAGAATTATTTAAAAAGAATAAAGATTGGACAGATACCATTAATTATAAAATAGATGAAATATGGAAAAAGACAAAAGAATATGATACTCCAAATATTCCATTTGATCCAGATTCTGATTTAACATTAAAAGTATGAGATCTGCCAATAAATAAAGTACAAGAACAAATGAATGCATTAGGTGACTCTCTATATTCGCTTGTAGATTAAATCTCTATTGATTTTAAATAAAAAAATTCTATCTTGAAAAAGGTGGAATTTTTAATTTTTCAAAAAATTAATAATGGCTACATGAAAATTTATCGTTATCGATGGAACAGATTGAAGTGGAAAGTGAACACAAACCAAATTACTTGTAGACAGATTACAAAAAGAATGATATGCTGTAGAAATGGCAGATTTTCCTCAATACTGACAAAGAAGTGCTGCTATGGTCGAAGATTATTTGAATTGAAAATTTGGTACAGCACAAGAAGTCTGACCATATAGAGCGTCAGTATTTTATGCTATAGATAGGTACGAAGCGGCACCAAGAATTAGACAACGATTAGATGAATGAAAGATTGTCGTAGCAAATAGATATGTCTCATCGAATATGTGACATCAAGCGTGAAAAATTCACGACCTAAAAGAGAGAGATAAATTTCTTGAATGGCTTGATGAGTTTGAATATTGATTATTTTGAATTCCAAGGCCAGACATAAACATATTGCTTTATATGCCTACAGAAATTTGACAGCAGTTGGTTGATAAAAAATGAGACAGATCTTATACAGACAAAAAAAGAGATATACACGAAGCTGATTTACAACACCTAAAAGATGCTGCCGAAGCTTATAAGTACGTAGCACAAAAATACAACCGAATAATCATAGATAGTGCTCCAAATTGAAACCTTTTGTCTATAGATGAAATTTCTAATATTTTACGAGAAAAGGTTATAAGTTTATTAAATTAAAATCTAATATCAGAGATTACCCTATTATATCATAGATTTTTTAATTCTAAATTTACTTTTTCTAGTATCTCTTTTTTATGCTGAAATGCTTGGATTTTGATATTTTGATCTGAGGTTTTGATATACAAAGTATTAAACCTAATAAATCATTCTATATTTTTATTTCCAAAAAAATCCTGCACAGCTTTGATTCAAACTGTTCAAATCATCCTTTTTCAAAAGGATTTTTGTGCAAAAGATTTTCTAATCATATCTTTGAATGAATCCATATTTGTAAGATATTATTAAACTACAAATAATAATAAAAAAAATATTTTTTATTTCAAGCAAGATGAATCATAAAGATAAATTTGAAATATATATAAAAATTTGTATAAAGATTGTGTTTATTTTGTTATTATTGCAATGAAGAAGATATTTATTGTGATATTTTTTGTAGGGCTCGTCTTTTTAAGTTGAAGAGTTTTTTGAGTTCAGATATGATGTACTAATACATGTCAACCATGAGAAACTCAATCAGCACCACCTGCATGTATTTGTACTCCAGAACAATGAACCCAATGAAGTGGTTGATGAAGCAGTCCATCAGGTTGAAATACAAGCAATACATGAAATACAGGCAATACATGAAATACAGGCAATACATGAAATACAGGCAATACATGAAACAATAATACTTGACGATGTGACCCAGCAAAAATATATAGATTGCCTGGTTGATGAACTTGATGTTGTCCAGGTGTACTTGATGATAGTGGTCATTGTGATACATCTTTGTCAGATGTTTGAATAAATATTAGTACGGATTGTCTACTTAATTGACAGTGTAGCTTGAATATATACAAAGTTTTGTGAATTAGGAAATCAAATCAAAATCCAACTGTATTATGATTTTTCCAAGATATCACTCTAGCTACTACTACAGCAATATTATGAACTGTAATGATTATGGCCATAATAATTAGCTGATTGTTCTTTGCTTTTGCTTCTATTACTTGACAAGAAGCAAAACGTGCAAAGACAATATTAATAGATGCTTTTGTATGATTATTGATGGTAATGTGATCGTATGCAATAATTAGGTTAATCCAATTCTTAGCAACAGCGTGATCTTAATTTAAATCGTTCAATTTAATTAATGAAAATTTTTTTTATATCGATATTTCCAGAAATATTTTCAAGTTTTTTGGAAGTGTCTTTGATAAAAAAAGCTATCGATAAAAAAATATTGGAATTTGAAGTAGTAAATCCAAGACAATTTTGTCATGATAAACATCAAAAAATAGATGACGAAATTTATTGATGATGAGCATGAATGCTCATGATGGCAAAGCCAATTATTGATTCTGTTGAATCTGTAATCTCTAAAATTAAATGAGATTTCCAAATTGTTTTCCCATCACCAAGTACAAAAATTTGGAATCAAAAAGAAGCCCATTTTTATTCGAAATGTGAAAATATTATATTTGTGTGTGGTAGATATGAATGAATTGATTACCGTTTTGAACAATATTTTCAACAAAAATATCCAAAAAATTTTGCAAAAATATCACTTTGAAAATTTGTCACACTAGGATGAGAATTGCCTACGATGACCATGGTTGAGTCTATTGTTCGTCTTGTCCCATGAGTTATACAAGACGAAATTAGTTGGCAAGATGAAAGTTATCAAATTTCTCAAAATATGGAAAATTTAGAATATCCACAATATACTAGGCCACAAGAAGTAGAGTGATTTCAAGTACCAGATGTACTTTTAAATTGAAATCATAAGGAGATTTGTAAATGGAGAGAAGAAAATTCAAATAAATAATTATCTCTATCAAAAATATCATGGAAACAAAAAACACATTATGATTGCTATATTTCGGTAGATTGGATGATGAAAAATGATTCTGACTGATTTTGGAAATGTTAAATTGTTTCATACAAAAATATTGAACAATTCCATTCTCCTTTTATGTATTCTGAAAGTGAAAATATGTAAAAGATTTACTGGATTTATGACAAAGACATCCATCAATTCACTTTTTTTGATGGCAACCTTTGGATGTAATTAAAAGGTACCAAGAAAACTACCATTTTTGCTTAGTGCCATCCACATTTCTGGAGACATTTTGACTTACTGCTCTAAATTCTTTATCGATGTGAATCCCAGTGATAGGTTTTGCAAAAGGATGATTAACTCAATTTGTTGAACCAAAATATGATATTTCAAAAGTGTGATGAATAGACGATACACACAAGTTGTTTAATTTAGTAGAAACAATAGTTAGAGATTTTAATGCTTGAAATACTAAGTTAGAGAAAGAAAAGAAAAAAGCTATATCTACAGCAAAAAAATATACAGTAGAAAAGTGGACAGAAATGGCAGAAGAATTATTTGGAAAGCCAAAAAGGATTTTACTTGTGAGCGATTTTAAAAGTAAATTATGATGAATAGAGACATATATCCACGATGTGGCAGATATTTTGGAAGATAAATGATACGAAGTAAAAATTTATGGTACAGAAATTCCAAATTGATTTCTCTGAAATTTAATCAGGAAGTTTTGACTTGTACTATCTTTGCGAAATTTTGTAGATGCGATTAGACTAAAGAGAGTTGCAAGAAAATTTATGCCAAAAGTTATCCGGTATCACAGTACTTTGAGATGGCTTTGACGATACCCAGTTAAACAACTTTCTACTCATAAATCCAAAAAATTTGTCATGTATCACGATTTATGATATTTCCACCCATATCCAAGTGAAGTTACGGATGAAAAAATGGTTAAAACTCCATTAAATCTCAAAAATTTTATTAGCTCTGCAAACACAAAAAATCCAATCAAAATTATAGCAATATTTTTCAAATATATTTGTGTGAAATTACTTTCCAAACAATTAAAAAATTCTGTTGATATACACTTAGTTCCATCAGAATTTATGGAAAGTGTAGTTTACGACTCATTTAATTTAAATTCAAAAAAAGTAAAAACATTTTCTCATTTTGTGCAATAATCAGGAATTTTTTCTAAAAAAATATTAATTTTCATTTGTTTTTTTTCAAAACATCATTATATACAAAAGATAGTAGGTAAATTTTACCAAGTTTTGTTAGTTAAAAAAATAGATGAAAAAAAGATTAAAGACAAATATTATAATATTTCTTATAGCAATACCACTAGCTATTTGATTGTTTTTCCTTTCAGAAAATACAAAAATATTTTCAGCAAGTGTCATATCTCTACAAGAACAAGAAGCCATGAAAGAAAATAATCGAGATTTATGATACAAAAATGAATGAAATATTTTGGATGTATACTTAGATGAAAAAGTTGATAATTTGGATTATCTCACACTTTCAATCGTTTACGACCCAGATAATGTTTCGTTTGATGTTGATGATATAGATACACAAACGGATTACAAAATATTATCAAATGAAGAAGGAAATCTTTTGATCCAGTTTAATAATTTTTCAAATAAAAATTTTGATTACAAAAACAGTCTGTTTACATTAAAGTTTACATGAGACAATCCTAGTATCTTAATTAGTCAAGCAAATGGATTCTTGTTTACATGAACAGATAAATTGCTATCGGTTTGATCGTTGAATCAATACAAACAGACACACGATTAATTTTATTACATTAAAAATGATGATGAAATTATTAAAAAGATTTACATCTGTATTATTCCTAGTTGTACTCGGGCTTTTTTGAAGTGTCGCATTTGCAGAAATAGATTGATTTTCTATCGACGTAAAAGATACAATAAATCTTTGAGAAGCTGTGGATTTTACTGTGTCTGCGATAAAAGATTGAGAAATATTCAAAGAATTTTCATGATATGTAGTATTTGATATTATTGATAAAAATGGGAATGCATTAGATTCTGATTTATATACGATTTCAAGCTATTGATACTATAACTTTTTGGAAACAGATCAATGAACAAAAACATTTTCAAAATGATTAGAAATTAGAAAAGCAGGAGATTATACAATCAGAGTAAATTGAATAGATGAATGAGATTGATCAACATCTATCAGAGTTGTGTGAGAAAGTGGTTCACAAGACATAGAAACAATCAGTATCACATATCCTATAGATGGATCTACAGAAACAAAAGGGTATGTTACTGTGTTGTGATCTTGTGAAAAATTAAAAAATTCACCAGTCATCGTATATTTAAATGATAGAGTTGTTTGAAGTTGACAAACAGATGCCAAATGAAATTTTAGTGTACTTGTACCAGATCTCCTTTCATGAGGAAATGAGATACAAGCAAAAATAGTTGATATTAGCAATGTTGTATTAGGTGAGTCTCCTATAATTTCAGTCAAATATCAGCAATTGGAAGATGGGACATACAAAGGAATGGAGATATTACCATCAAATGAAGTAAAACAGTGAGATAAAGTTACATTTAATGTAAGAACAGATGATTGAGTTAATTCTGTTCAATTAATTTTCAGTAATTGATCAAAATATTCTATGGATAGGATTTGACAGTGATTGTTTTCAAAAGAAATAGAAGCAACATTTACTGGTACAATAGACATAACTGTTTCGTTAATGGTAAATTCAGATGAAAAGATTTATGAAAAGGCAGAAACACTTTTAGTAAAAGAGTATATCTGAGTATCAAACATAAAATTTATAGCCACAGGTGTAGACTGATCACAAGTAATAGTATCTTGGGAAACAATAGGAGATATACCTAGATATCAGATAAATTATTGAACTTGAAAAGAAGATTTAATCAAGTCTACTACGGTTTCTTCATCTTCTGTTTTAATAGAAAATTTAGATAAAGATGTGACATATTTCTTTCAAATAATTCCACAAGATTTAGATGCTCATACATCTTGAGATCCTTCAGATATCGTAGAATATCGTCCATCAGTTCTTTCTTGTGTAGTAAAATGAATAAAAGTAACTCCTGAAAAAATATGAGATAATTATTACTTAGTTTGGGATCCAGTAGAAAATGCTATATCATATGAAGTCTATAGATCTGATTGGGCTGATATGACAGACGCAAGATTAGTCTGAAATCTTACAGGTACAAGATTTCAATATCTTTATAATCCTGATGCAACAAAAGATGAATATGCATTTTATCAGGTACAAGCTATTTGTCCAGATTGAAAAAATATAGTAGTAGATAAGGCTCAGAAAGTAAAAGTGTGACCAGTAGAGAATATGTTGTTAATTATCATAATATCTATCTTTGTTTATAGTTTGTACAGATTAAACAGAATATCAGATGATAATTATTAATACCACAGTATATGTAACACAGTAGTAAATTTTATACTATAAGTTTTGTAATTCATGGATATATTTCCAAAAAAACACAATAACAAAAATTTAGCAAAAAATCAAAAAACAGAAAATACTTGAATTGAATTATATTCGCCAAATATACCTTTAGATCAAAAAATCAATCCATGATCTTTGCTTTCCATGTACTACAAAGACATGTATTGCAAAATTAGTTCTTTAGACGACCAATCATTACAAAATATTGCATGATATACAGTATCTTCCCTATATTTTTCATCACTAGATACCAGTAAATCAAAATTACCAAAAATTCAATTACAAAAGAAAATAGAAAAAAACTTATCATTCATAAAAAATTTATGATTAAATACTTGTGACTCGAGTCAAAATTTTATTATGAGTGAAAGATTTAATTGTTATATGAGAAATGTTTTCTCAAAATTATATTCAAATAATAAATTAAAAAAAGAACAGGACTTTTCTTATCGAAGTAAAAATTATCACACAGAGATTTCTGCAACAAATATAATAGAAAAAAAAGTCCCAGCAAAAAAGTTTACATTAAAGTATTTTATAGGAACGAAGTGACAAGCTATAAATATAGTAACAAGTAGGCTTGAAACAATATTTTGAGATGTGGCTATTTTGGTAAATCCTACTGACAAAAGATACAAAAAATTAATATGACAAAATGTTCTCATACCTATCATAAACAAAAACATTCCAATTATTTGAGATGAGACTATAAATAGCTTTCATGGAGATTGAACGTGAACAATGAGATTGACACCATGACATGATGAACTTTCACTTAGTTTGGCTCAAAAACACAATTTACCAACGGATGTTTTTGCTATAGATATTGATTGAAATTTTACAGATAATGCTTGAACTTTTGCATGAAAAGATTTATCGGAATTTTATGATAATATCGTAAAATATGTAGATGATATATGAAATATGTATTCACAAACAGACATAGATGAAACTAGATGTTTTGATAAAAATACATGAGAAGAATTGTATCCTATGACGTTGAGACATTGGACATTAGCTTTTGATTATGCAAAGGACTACCTAATAGATTATGTACAAAATCATGATTTCTGAAACATAGATAATCTTGCTTTAATTTCAAAAATTGAATCAAAAAATAAAATAGCAATATCAAAGACATCTTCTACATGATATTTGATACCAGTAGTTTCAAATAATGATTGAGAAAGTTTTGTTTTGGATGAAGACAATATCATAAATATTTATGGAAAATGAAGTACAAAAAAGGATATTTTAATGACTTTAATTATATTGAATTTAATATTAAATAATGAGTTAAATACAGAATTTACACTACAGGAATTAATTGATGTTTTATTTTCAAAAAACTTTTCTTGAGACGATACAAAATTATGAGAATATATAAAAATTTATGCCACAAAATGAGAAAAAAATTCTTTGTACAAGAATGGATTAAAATCAATAAATAGATTTATAGAATGAGTAGAAAAAGATGCAGAGAGAATAGAAGTATTAAACGATGTTTTGTGAAATAGTTTCGCGATACAACTTGATTGAGAAAAAATATCTATAAATTATCATGATATATTTTGAGTAGCTTGATTGTCATTAGAAACGACAGATTCTTTTAGTAAAAACTTTATAGATTATTGCTGGATATTGTACAATTTATGATGCGAGTATTCAGACAAATCATACAAAGATATCGAAAATGAAAAGAGGCTTTACATGATATCTGATGAAGAGATAGATTCATTCATAGACACAAATTTATTATCCTTAGAATATTCAAAAAGACAGATCTTTTCAGACATAGTAAATCATCCAATATTGATAAATGATAGATGAGAAACTATATCAAATTTTAACTCAAAGTTTTTGAGCAAAGATTTTTATGAAAATTTCAATGAATATTGAGTAGATAGTATCAGACTTACTACATTGTTTTCAGAGACAAAAGATGAAGCACAAAATGAATTAATATTCAATACATATAAAGCAAACGAATATAGTCTTTTGCTGACAAAGATTTGGAATGCAAATAGATATATTTTTAGTAAATATAAAGATAGATATTGAGATAACCAAATACAAATAAAAGAAGTATTAGAATTTATAAACGATGAGAGTGTATCAGATTATGATAATTGGATGTTGCACAATTTAAAAATAATTATAGACGATTTTAAGTATCAAATATCAGAAGAAAAGTATTTATTATTGTGAAGAAAATTATTAGAAAACTATATAACACAATTTTGTGATAAATATATAAACATCACAAAAGTTTTGAAAAAAGAAAAAACAGAGGATATTTTGTTTTTTGTTTGACTGACATTTTTAGAATTATTATATCCATACATACCAAATTTTGTAACAGATGTACAAAACAAGTTTAATGTAGATTGGGGATGAATTTCGGTTTTATGATTGAGTAATATCCAACTAAAAGAAAAAAATTATAAGATAAATATATTCACAGATATTATAGATAAGATTGCTTCTATGAAAGCTAAAATTTGATTGCAAAGACATGAAATTGTAGATGTGTTTGTCCAAGCAAATCCTGATCTTTTGCAATTTTTACAAGAAAATGAACACATTTTCAGGCTATTAACTAAAATTCAAAGTATTACATTACTTAGACCAAATGAAGATATCCTTCCTTGATATGAAGTAGATAATGTAATAAACATCTCTGTATGAGTTAGAAAACCTGAGAAAATAGCAGTAGAAATTAAATGAGATGTATTAGCAGATTTAGAAAAGGAATATAGTGAAAAGTTAGAGCATTTACAACATTTGAAATCTTTGTTTACATCGATTTATGGAAGTGCTTGAGCAGAAGTAGTAGAAAAAAAGAGACAAGAGATTACAGATTTACAAAATGAGTTAGAAGAATTGGATTTCAAAATATGAAAATTAAAGATGAAATAAAAATTCTTTCGATGATATAAAAGAAAAAAGAGGCCGAGCAGCCTCTTTTTTTATTTTAGATTTTTTATTAGCAAATCAATTATTTCATACTTTCAATAATGCTAACAAAATTTTCTGCAGGATAAGCTCATGGTAATACTTGGTATTTTCCTGTTTCTCTATCAAATATTACATTTCCTGGTGTACCAGATATTCCAAATACTGTAGCTCATTGATTCATCATATCTTCAACTGCTTGAGTATATCTTCATTCATCTATACATTTTTCTAAATCAGCCTTTTTTACACCAGCATTTGTAGCAATAGTTTTAAAATTATCCATGTCTACTGGATAAGCTTCAAAAGCTTTTGCAAAAACATCATAATAAACATCTGGCTTCAATTCTGCTACACATTCCATAGCTGCAGCCAATTCAAGAGCAGTTTGACCATGAATTATAAAGTGTCTTGAAACAGAATTAACTTCTCAAGGGAATTGCTCCATTACAGATTCTATAGTTCCATTAACAGAATGTCTCTGACAATATGGACACAATAATTCAGTATATTCTATAATAGTAAATCTAGCATCCTTGTCTCCACGAACAGGAGCAGTAGCCAAAAGATTTTCAACTATTGCAGTAACATCTTCATTTGAATTATTAGTATTTGTATTGTCGCTTGTGTCTTTGTATTGAGCTCTAAATTGTTCTATTGTATAATCTATACTTTCAGCTTGTTGTTCACGCCATGTCTTATTTTTATATATTTGCTCAATCATATTCCAATTTTCTTTTCAACCAGCTTTTGCCATTTCAAAATTTACATACTTACTTTGTTTTTGAAACAATATGATGTTGACTGCCAATAAAGCAGCTAAAAGTATGGCGCTGACAATGTATCAACACAATTTGCAATTATTTTTCATCTTTTAATTATTGTTATAAAATAAATATTAATCTTCCAAGTATTGAGGAAGAGAAGCTTCTAATTGCTCTTTTTGCAAATTTATATAATCTTCGTCTTCATATAGCTCGCTAACAACCTTTTCTCTATTTGCCTCTCATCACAAACTTAACATAGTCAAATCCCAAGGATTCTTTTTGAAACAAGCAAGTAAAGCGATAACTAAATTTGCAACGATTAATAACAAAATTAAGATTTTTCGTATGCATCCACATTTACAACAACAATTACAACTGTCTCCACATTCACATCTATCAGTCTTTTTTGTCTCTACAACTACTGTAGGCTTTTTTACTTCAACAACTTTTGCTGAACTAACAGCCTTTGTAGCAGGTTTTTTTGTAGCAGTTTTTTTTGCTACAGTTTTTTTTACTGGCATAATAAAATTTATAAATAAAATAAAAAGGTTTTTAATAAACTAAATAAAATTAGTAATTTATTCTGATAAAGCAATAAAAAATATAGTTTAGACGACGAAAAACATTTGACAAATCTTATTAGATGGTATTTTATATATAAAATATATAAAAAAATGAAAAATGTCCATCAAATAAAGTTAAATAACATAGTTTATTTTGACTAAATAATGGCTTTCAATTATAATTATCGTGTGTATTTTATATACTAAATCCAAAATATGTTTACAGAATCTTTTGACGCAAAAAAATGAGATATATTGAGAGGTTTGGATGAGAAAATATTAGATGATTATGCAGATAGATGACAAGATAGACAAGATACACCACAACAGCAAAGAGAACATCATGATAGACAGCCAGAAAAAGATGCAGATAAAAAATCATCAAAAATTGATACTTTGGGAAATGATATATCTAGCAAAACCGGAGAATACTGGAATTTTTTCAATAATTTTCCAAATGGCTTTCATGAAACAATGTCTTGACTATCATTCGGACAAAAGATGACAGAATTAAAAGAAGCAAACAGATGAGTACCTGAAAAAAAAATAAAATGATTTGATAAGACTTTTGAAGACGGAAAGAGTGTTGAAGTGAGAGAAGAAGCAGGAGATATAACTTTTAACTTTTTTGATAAATGAAAAAATAATTCAACAACAATTACTTTAAAAAATTTTCAAAATATTGGAAAGAAATGACAGAATTGAGAGACTTTAGCTACACCAAGTATATCAATTATTTGAGACTTAGAAAATTTGCCAGATCCAATAAAAAAAGTAGCAAATAAAATAGATTGAACAATAAATTTAACAGAAGATAATGCAGAAGTATTTAAAGAAGTTTTTGATTCTCTTCATGAAAATATAATGAGGCCTCAAATAGAAGAATTCCATGGTTACGTAGATAACATTAAAAAAAAGACAGAAGATTTGTTGTGTAAAATTGAGCTTACTAATATAGATAAAATAGAAAATATTGAAAATGTAGATATCACACGGTGGAATCATTGTATTGATTCTTTGGTAAAAGATATAATAAACGATCGTAACGATTTAATAGCCCATCAGATAGCTGTAGCATTGATAGCATGACATATATGTATAACAATGGAGCATCCCGGTATTACTAACACAACACCAATATTACAAAATAGAATGAAAGAAATATTATGATACAGTGATTCTGATTGAGTTGAACAAAAAGGTACATTAAATAAAGATGAAGATTCAATAGAGTTTATTCCAGTTGATGAATTTTTTGTTGCTAATGGTGATGCATTAATTAATCTAGCGATAGACTATTGCAAAAATAATCAATCAGAAAGGTCAGAAGAGATTATTAATTTTTTAACTCTATAAATAAATAAAAATGGATGAAAATGCTTTAATGAATACACCTGAGTATGCTGAACTCATGTCTATACTTGAGGAGACAAAAAAAGAAATTACAAAACTTCAAGTAAATGTACAAGCTTCAGTAGATTTAAAAAATTTATCAGTTCCAGAAATATTAAAAAAGATGGATGAAATGATAAATAATCGTGAAAAAGAGGAGATTCGAGATGAGTACATTTGCTGTATCTTGTCAGAAATGACACAAAAAAGTGAATTAAACTGGACACTATTTTGGAAAACTAAAAAAGGAGCAGACTTCCTTACGAAAGAAGAAGAAACATTTTTAACTGGTATAGATGGAGGAAGAACTCAATATCTAAATGAGCATATTTGAGATCAAAGTACTAGAGATAAAATTAAAAATTTACTAAAAAAATTATTACACGCATACAAGGATTCATAAAAAATTAATCCTTAATTTTCTTAAACATATCTATAACTTTTATTTCATCATTCATTTTATAGGATTTGCTCAAGTACCCAGAGAACATACCAAATGTACAGAAGAATAGATAATTCACCATACTATCTTCGAATACATGCAAAAATAGTCACATTATTAGTAGAGCAATCCATCCTAAAAGTAATCTTTTCCATTGTAAGAATACAGCAGCATCTTCGTCGCTGTATTTTCATTTTTTGAAATTATTTTCGATTGCTCTAAAAATCATGAGTATTCAGAAAATTACAATACATCGTAAAATGAATCCAACGCTTCCTACATCCAACATGATTTGCATGAAATAATTTTCTGGTAACATCGTTCATTCATGGTGTACAGCAGGTCCAGATGATCCAAGTCAATGTCACAAAGGATGATCAATTATATCTCAAATATATGCAAAGTTTGCTTTAAAATGTCACAAGGTAGATTCTGGTTTTAAAAAGCTCAATCATACAATTCATGCTAGTAGTACCGCGAATATTCAAATTGATATTTTTTTATGCTCTTTTATCCAATTTCTAGCTAAAAATGCCACTACTACAGCTGTTCACAAAATTGCAGATCTAGACAATGTCAAAGCAATTGCAAGGAACCACAATATTGTGAGCAAAAAATTCAAATTTTTGATAGGATTTTTAATAAAATCTTTTAACTCTTGCCACGTTCCTCACCACAATAGCAAAATTAATGGTAAGAATGTAACCAAGAAATACCCATAATTATTTGGTCCAGCAAATAATCATTGCCATCTCATAGTTCATTCGTATCATGTGAGATAATATATTGGAGGATTGCTTCAATAACTAAAGTCATCAAGCTTTCCATATCACATACTCATAAACAAATCTGGTTTAATTATTTTTAATATCTGCCAGATAAATCAAATTCACAAAATTCACATCAATAAATACTGTATCCACGAAAAATCTTTCATATCAAGTTTTTTGATTCACGTATATCATACAAAAGTAGAGGTTAAAAATATAACCAAAAAATAGAATCAATATTTGATTCAAATCATCATATTGCTCAAGCTTGTACCAATCAGATAAGATGTTCACAAACTAAATACAATTAAAATTCAAAACCATGTCCAAACTTTTTTCCGTTTTTCCCAATATCATTTAATTCATTTCTCACTCCAAATAGCAATCAAAATCACAAAACAAATCCATACAGCATCTCTAATAATCGATATTTTTGTCTGAGAAAATCATAGGTCAAGTCAATAAGATAACACAGTAACTATTACATGATAGGCAGCAATTACTATAAAAAAATACTTTAGAAATTGCCTTATAAATTTTTGCATGAAAGTTGGTTGAAAAATAATAAATTTTCAATAATAAAATACTGTATATTATTTTCTGCAAAAAAAACAATGAAAAATAAACTTACGGTTGCTTTCCCTACTAGACCCAATATACAAAACATAAAATGATTGCTATGATCTTTGGATAGACAAACTTTCCAAGATTTTAAAGTAATTGTACTAATTGATTCAGTCCTTTCACAAAAAGAATTTGATGATTTGAAAAAACAAGCTTTACAGTGATTGGAAAAAATAACAGACAAAATCAACTTTATATCAAATATAAATTCAAATTTCGTTCCACAAAAATGAGTTAGCTATGTCAGAAATTATGGAATAAAATTAGCTGATACAGAATTTTTAAATCTGTTTGATGATGATGAAATATTAAAACCAGATTACTTAGAAAAGACTTTCCAAATATACGATGTCATTCTGAGTGAAATGCAATGAAACGAAGCTAAAAAAAAAGATTCTTCACTTCGTTCAGAATGACAAAAACAATCTAAATGAGATTTTGTCCTTGTCCCAAAACTTATGTTCCGTCAGACATGAGAAATACAAAATGAATGATTCGATTACTACAATTTTTGGATATCTAGACCTCATTCTTTTCATTTCAAAGATGAAAAGTTTGCTCAAATTCAAATGTTTTCCGGAAATTCATTATTTGGTCCGACAAAAATTTTTCAAGAAATATTGTTTGATGAAAAGTTTGATTTTGTTTATGAAGATTTGGAATTCACATATAGAATTTACAAGGCATGATACCCAATTTTCATAACGAGTGAATTAGAAATATATCATATGGAGAGAGATAAAACTCCACTTGAACATGCACGAGTTTGATCAGAGTTTGCAGCATACCGTAAAGCTAGACACAGGATGCGATTTATTCGCAAAAATGCTACAAAGTTGCAAAAGATTCAATTCTACTTGCTCGGATTCTGGGCGCAGCCACTACGATTGTCGTTTAAAATCATCCGTTTTGCTCCCATGAAAGATTGGAAAAGATTGATTTGAGCATTGATTCGCGGAACTGTAGATTGAATGAAAAATTAATTTATGTTGAAAAATTTTTTGCAATATCTAATATCAAAAAACAACGATAAATTGTATAAATATGGAAAAAAAGAAATTATTTCAAAATATATCAGACTTTATTTTTAAAAATTCTTGATTTAAACAGACTGTGGCCAAGAATAGTTTTTGGCTATTATTCTCAGAATTTTTGTCTAGAGTTTTTACTTTCCTAATAAGTCTCTGGGTATCAAATAAGCTCTGAGCAAATTGATTTTGAACATATACTTTTGTGATGAGTGTGGTTACATTTTTTGTGTTGATTGTAGATTTTGGTATAAGTTCACTGACATTTAGAGAATTGAGTAAACACCCAGATCAAAATGAAAAATATTTTGTAAATGGAATTTTTTTGAAACTAATATTGAGTATACTTGTATTCATAGCAGTAATTATTTATGTAAAAGTAGATAGCTCGGTCTCAATATATAGCTTCTTAATATTCTTGTTCCTATGACATTCTATACTGACAAACATATCCGAATTTTTGAGAGTATTTTTCCGCCCATCAGAAAAGATGGAAAGAGAGGCTTTATTAAAAATTATTAATTGATTCTCTTTATTGATATTTACTCTCATATTTTTACTTATTTCACCTACATTACAATCTGTGTTTCTTTGATACTTATCATCTAGTATAGTCAATCTAATATTCTCTATCGTTTACGTAAAAAAATATTTTAAATTCAAAACATTTTCAATCGATACTTCGTTCATAAAAGAGCTTTTGAGGATGAGCATCCCGTTTTGTCTAGGGTGATTGTTCGTGTTTTTCTACTCAGATGTAAACATAATACTATTAAAATATTTTAAGTGAGAGGATGTAGTTTGATATTTTTCAGCACCATATAAACTTCTGACATACATATACATCCTTTTCAATACATTATCTTTGTCTATGTTTAAAAAACTTGTTGATGCTTCAAAAAATCAAGATAGATTCAGACATATTCTCAACGTGTTTTTGAAATACAATGTACTAATTGCACTAGTTTTTGTAGTAATTCTTACACTTTGATGAAAATGGATTTTGGGTATTTATGGAAAAGAATTTGTTTCTAGTTATCCAATTTTACTAATACTTTCATTTATATTACCATTTAAAGCTAGTAGTTATGTGTACTGAAATAGCTTAACATCACTATCAAAAGAATACATTAGACTATATACACAAATATGAGTCGCAGTAATAAGTGTGACTTTAAATCTTATTTTTATACCAAAATACTGACCAACTTGAGTGGCCATAGTCCTAGCTATTTCAGAAATATTACTTATGCTTACATATCTATTTTTCACCAGAAAATACACAAAAGAATTACCTCAAAATTCACTTTCTTAGCCAGTATTTTATTTTTAGTCATTTAAATATTCATTTTCGAAATCACACAGTGATTCCAGCAATTTTTGCACAGCTAAATAAAGTATCAAAAATAAAGCCTCATTTAGTTCTTTTGTACAATCCTATCAGAAGTATTCCAGCCAACAATAGTAATAGTGAATACAGTTTTAAAACAGGTATTAGTCACAAGAACACCAAAAACATTGCAGAAAAAATCAAAGCTTGTTTTATAGAAATACTTTGTATTAACTTCTTTATTACTAAAACCTCAGCGTCTCATTGAGTGTAGTTTCTGTACATTTTATATATCTGCCAATAATTTTCTCTCAATCACCATTTTACCATAGCTCATTCACAGTACGCAATTTTGTATCATTTTTCTCTGATACGAGCATTAAAGTAAGTATCTTCTCACCATAAAGTCAAAAATTCAGGGTATCATCAAGCGTCTTTTCGTACACTTTTCAAAAAAGATATATTTCTAGATGGATAATTTCTGACTTTTGATGTTAGGCGATATGTACAATTTCTTTGAAAATCAGTATTAATAATATTTTCATTTTTTCATCAAATGATTTTTTCATTGCTTGATTCATACATCTTTAGATAAGATTCACACCAAGTTTTTGCGACTTCACATCCAGCATCTGTACACAAAATCAAATCGTTTGAACTATTTTTGATGGCTAAATTTCTGGATCTTGCAATATTTCAGTGACGTACTGTATTTCTCAATAATTTTATTTTTCATGCTTTTTGTTCTTTTTCCAAAAATTCATATGTTCAATCTTTTGATCATCAATCTACTATAATTATTTCATCAGGCTTTCTTGTTTGTTTGTACAGAGAATCCAAAACATGCTCAATATTTTTTATTTCATTATACACTGGTACTATTACAGTAAACTTCATTTGTAAATTGATAATATAAATTATTTTATTTTTTCGATTACTTTTTGCATTTTCAAAATTTTCTTTTGATAAGGGAAATTTACTGTTTTTAATCAGATATATTCACTTACCAAATATAAGTGCAGCCTAGAACTAATGACACATTTTGCACCTCATAAAAATTGTAAAAATTTTTCAAAATCATCGTCCCGTTTGCAAATTTTAATATTTGGAAAATCTTTTTTTAATCAATCAAAAAACCTATTATCATCATCTGTCCATCAAGTACATACAGGCACAAAATAACAATCACATCATTGATCTACATATTTTTTAGTTTCAACTTTTAAATCATCAATAAACTGTTTCCCTTTACTATTTATATTAATTATAATGTATTTTTTATTAGAGTCTTTTTTGTATTTTTTCCAATCATCTCTAACAAAAAAACTTGTATCCATCAAAAATTCTACATTTCCAAATCAATAGTTTTTCAGTTCTTCGACTCCATCAAAATCTCTACAAAATATTTTTTCAGTCCTTTTTAATGTAAAATTGAATAATTTCCTGTTTAATTTTCTCTTTGGTATTTGGACTCATCACATGATATACAAATTCTTTTTGAAAAATAGACTTGGCCAGATAGACCAAAATCGATAGTGGTAAGAATGGGAAGATTCTTCAGTCAAGATTTCTCATCATCACAAAATTACAGTATCGATTTTGAAAAATAATTTTAGTTGTTTAAGCCCATTTTTTCTCAAATACTTAAAGCTGCTCCTAAATCATCTTGGAAGCTCATCTACAAATGTGATGTCTGAACAATCGACTTCTTTTGATAAAAACGTCTTTAACCAATCGTTATCTTGGGATACTACAAATATCTTTTTTCCTTGTGCCTGCAAAAGTTTGATATTTCAGAGCAATATCAATTCATCTCACATATTTTTAAATCACCAAAATCATACCAATAATATTTTATCTCATTTTATTTCTAAGTCTTTTTTTATTTCCATATCGGACATTAATAAACTAATTTAACTAATATATACATAAATCTACACAAAAATCAATTTTCTATCAAATTATTCACTTCTCATGGCTCATTCAATATTTCTCAAAACTTCCTGCATTTTGAGGATTTTTTTCTGATATGGATATATTTTTGTCCTAACTCCCAAAAAACTACTTATCAAAAATAAGTGGAGTCTGGTACTGATTACTACTTCTGCGTTTGCCAATTTTTCAGCAAATTTTCAGAAATTTTCTTCTCGATCTAATAACTCAAATTTATCATCTTTTTTGCAAGCTGATTTAATTTTTTTGTAATAATACAAGTCACTATATTGATCTGTCCTTGCCTTTGATGCTGGTACATAGAGCACTTTATATCATGTATTTACATAATACTGGACATCGTGTATTATATCTTCTAAAAAGTTTTCTCCACTTTTATTTACATTTACCACAATATATTTTTGTCTCACATTTTTTTCGTTTACCGATTTCCAGTCATAAGCGAAATAACTTGTATCCATAAAAAATTCTGCATTTTCAAATCAATATTTTTTCAACTCATATACACTTTCTAAATCTCTAGAGTATACGTAGTCTACATTTTTCATCAAATAATTGAACAATCTTTTGTTTGATTCTTTTTGTGGTACTTGGATACCTCACATTAGATAAATGTTTGGTTTTTCTTTTTTCCTCAAACAAGGTCGGATTGACACAAGTCGGTATCGGTATGAATTAGGTGTCTCTTCAGTCAAGATTTCCCCTCATCATATGATTACACTATCAATTTCTTTGTATCTTTTCAAAGTCCTACTACTTTTGTCTGTGATAAATCTGAAAAAAGACCTAAATCATTTAGGAATTTCTCTCAAAAAATTTATCTGTTCTACGTCTATAAACTGAGACAAAAATGATTTCAGCCAAGAGGTATTGTAAGCTGATACATAAATTTCTTTTTCTTGTTGTAATAATAATTTGATAGTTCAAAGTAGGATTAGTTCATCTCCCAAATTTTTATATGACCAATTTCACACAAGCAAAACTTTCTTTCCTTCTACTTTTAACTGTTTTCACAGGTCCATAATGATTTTTAGTGTATAAAAAAATCGCTATACCTTTCAGTATAACGATTTTGGATGTAAAATCAAATATGTAAAATTTGGTAGGTAATTATTTATTTATCAGATCACGTAATCCATTATATTTTCATTTATCGTATGTTGCTAGTGTTGTACTTCATCCCTGATTTATTGAGGCAGTATAACTTTCTTTAAAATATTTTGTACTTAATCTATTGATTTCATTTTCACAATCCTTTATTTGATGCCTAAGTTGCCTTATATTATTTTCAAGTACTGAATTCTTTTTTCCAGGTTCTACTCTACTAACTAATTCATTATATTTATCAACCAAATCTTCATAAGTATCTATATAAGCATTTAACTGAAAAACGGTGTGGGCCATTTTATTTGCACTTATTTCAGCCCTTTGAGCGGATCTTGCTTCTTGTCTCTCTATCCTATTAGCAACTCTTTCTTCACGTGAAGGGATGCTATCACAAGAAGTAGTAGCTAATGTTGTAGCTATAGCTAGCATGGTTAAAATTTTTCTTCATCTATGGGTTTTGATTCCTTCATTATTAGATTCTTGTTGTTCGCTTCATTTAAAGCTTTCAAATTTTTTTTCATCCATTTGAAAATATAGTTATATATAAACACTAATATAATATAAATTTAACAAAAAAAGTCAATAGTTTTTTTAAAAAAGATACTATCGACTTAAAAATACGTATTTTATATTACAAACTTGCCAATCGTCGTTTATTTAAATAATCAACATAAGCTTGTTTATTATTATTTACTGTTTTTAGATGTGTTCGTAATTCCTTTAATCAGATTACAGTTGGTTCGTTTTTATAGATTTCATACCATTCTGTATTATTAAATTCTATTTGTCACCTTAGATTAATATGGAATGGAGCAGCGTCCTTTGCGTCAGTTCTTCATTTAAAATGCTCTTTGATCCAATTTGTGATATGTACAGTGTCAAATAGCTCTCAGTATGTACTAAATTTAATTTCATTTACTCCACTTGTAAATCACTTCATAGTCATTTTCTCTAAATTTACGTCAGGATTGTTTATCATGTCTTCTATTTTATATTTTTTATCAGAAGATGGTTTTAATAGTCATGCTTTCAATCGCTCTAATATTTGTTCATTTTCATTTTTATTGCTATCATAGTTTTCTAGTATTTTGATAGTTTCATCTAGTCATACTGGGATAAATCATTGTTTAGCCATATTTGAGAATACTCAAGTATGTTTTGTTAGAGCCTCTATTTGCGTTTCATATTTTGTTTTAAATGTAGCGGAATCCATTAGTGTCGAAGTATCAGACGATCATTTTAAATTATTTAAATCATTCAATGTATTTATTCAACAGTAAGCTAATCAATTTGAGATAGATTCTACAGCCTCATTTGAAGCGACTCTATCCAACATTGCTTTTTTATCTTTTTCAGATCGTCATAACGCTAGTGCCATCGTTTCTACATAAGCTGCATAATTAGCTTTATTTAACACTAATTTTCAATTCTTTTCTTCCACTATTTTTTGCTCAATGAGTTGTTTAATAGGTATAGATCATACTGTAGAACAAACTAAAATTGGATAGGTGATTTTTGCGTTTACAATCTCTGTAGTTTCAGATGATGATAGTCATGTATTTGCTTGTACCTGAGTCTGTGCTTGCTCGGCTGCTCTTCTTTGTTCTCTCTCGGTCCTTTTTCTTGCAACGTAATTATCTGGATCTCGATTGAAAGCATCTAAAACAGTATCTTTAATTTGTGTATAGTGAGTGATTCAATATATTCCAGCTCAGAGTCAGAGAACTCTCATCCAATTTGTCCTTTTTATTCTTTTTCATGTAGCAGGGTCTTTTCACGGAAACAACTCTCTGAAAATTCATACTCATAGTGCGACACATCAAACAACGGATCATATACTTCAAATTTTTCTTCGAGCTTCTCTTTGTTGTGGAGTAGTTTCTTTTCACCTTATGTCTTGTACCATATTAATAAGATCTTCTCATACAGTTCCTGTTCTATATTTTCTATTCGGATTGTATCCATTATTACCACAAGGTATTCAATTTTGTTGACAATAAACATCATACTTTATTTGTCATCTTCTACTAGGAGCTAGCGCTCAATATACATTTGGACTTGTATGTTGAATCATTTGAAAACTTTTGATGTGTCTTGCATAAAAAGGATGACTAGATGGCTCTATATTGTGATTATATACTTCCTCCAAATATTTATCATACCCTTCTAAATCATCATTCCATAGTGATAATAATATCGCATCATGAAGGATATCATTCTTACTGCAGAAATATCTAGCTTCATTTTTTTCTTCTTGTTTAGCATATCTCGCATCTTGTTTTGAATCAATTATAGCATGGATATCAGATGTCCTTCATCACAATACTACAATTTGACGAATTTGTTCATAATGCTCAAAATAATATTTAAGTTCACCAACTCTAGCTTTATAAGTAGCTAAATTTTGATAATTGTGCTTATTGAGGTCTTTTTTCATCCTTTTCAAGCTTTCAATATTTTCATTTAATCGATGCTTTAAGTGCCTTTTTGTTGCTCAACTTCACTCTGCACTACTAATTCATTTGACTAAATCCTGATATTTTACCAATAAATCATCAATATCTTGAGCTAATTGCTGTTGTTCAGACGATGTATCTACAGTTTCTGTCCTATTGTTTTGATTTACAGAAGAAGCAAGAGAATTTGATTCAGCTTGTATCCTTTGTTCCATAGATAAAAAATCTTGTTCTCTTTGAGAATCAACAAGGACATCTTCAACACTTGGATTAGTTTGAAGATTTTCTACATTTCTTTGTTGTTGCTCGGGAGTATTAGCCATTTTAGTACATTATATATAAATATTTATTATCAGTATACCGTTATAATCGTATGATACTGACTAATATAATTATATCCAAAAAAAGTTTATTATACAAAAAATGGCAAGATTTTATTTGTATTTAACTTGCCATTTTTGTTTTATATGATATAATAGTGTTTTAGCTTAGTGCTTTTTTAATTTCATCAGTCATTTCCTGTTTTTTTTCCGGTAATGATGCGAGTAGTCCAAATTCTACCATAATGTAATATAGTAAACTTAAGAGACTTTCTTTGTCGATTGGGATATTGTCGTGGTGTTTTTTAGACAAGTTTTTGATATATCATACATACGTGTCCAAAGAAATATTTCATTGTGGTAAAATATCAGAATAATATTTATCTAAATTATATTCGTTGATTTTATCTTTAAAAAATGGTGCAAAAAAACCAACGATTACCACATTATTTATCTTTTTTCTAAAATATGTAGCTCAAGTTTTTTGGTCAGTTACCTTGAAGAAAGCATTATAAACAGCAGTGATTAATTCTTCCGTTTTTATGTTCTGTAATAAAAATTCCAAAAATTTTGCCAAATCATTGTTTGCTGCTTTATCTTGTTTTATCTGAGCCTGAATCTGTTTTGCCTGAGCAGAACCTGCTTGTACGCGCTTTACAGCTTCTTCTGTCACTTGGTTCACATCTTGTCTGACTTGTTCTCAATCATCGATTCCTGACATTAAATTAGGATCATGCATTTTTAATAATTAACAATTAAATCTATTCGTTATACCATGTCTCATCCAATAATTCATCGAAAAAGGCTTCCATTAAATTGTGCCTTTTTTCAGCTAATTTTTTTCCAGTTTCTGTAAACATTTTATCTTTTATTTTTCTGAGCTTTACCACATATTCTCTATACGCGGTATCATCTTTACCATATTCTTCTACATTTTCAACATCAACTCATTTATCATTGTGCAATTTTGATCAGATTTCAGCAGCACACATAAAGGCTCTACCGATTCAGACAGCTCAAATACAATCCAATTTATCTGCATCAAAAAGGATTTTTGCTTCCAATGTCTCTGGTGGATTTCATTTTCTAAATCTATGCGTGGAAATGCAGTATACGATACTGTCTACTTTGTCTTGCTCTAGTCATAAATTTTGCAAAAAATCCTTTGCTAAACTAGCTCAATATTCTGCATGACAAATTTCTCATTTTGTCTCAAATTCCTTTGGCCTTCAGATATCATGCAATATTGCTGCGATTTCCAAAACTTCCAAATCTGCTCATTCTGCTTTTCATATTTTCATGCATAAATCACGGACTCTCAAAGTATGATCGATATCGTGGCTTGATCCGGAATTTCAGAGCATATTTTCCATATATTCAATGATTTCTTTTTTCATGAAAATAGTTAAGAATTAATAATTGGAATAAATAATGAAATAGTTAGTAAATCACCAACCATTCATTTCTGATTATTTTTTATTGTTTTTCGCTTGAATTTCAAATAAATTTCTATATATATAATTAGCTCAATTCATTGAGCAAGATTTTTCGTATGGAGAGGTGGATGAGTGGTCGAAGTCAGCTCACTGCTAACGAGTCGATCGGTAAAACGATCCGTGGGTTCAAATCCCACCCTCTCCGAATTAGATCGTCATTCGTAAAAATATATTTTAATTTATTCAGAAAGCTTAATTATGGCAAAAAAGAAATGAGGAAGACTCACAGTAGCTATGCAATGTTCTACTTGCAAAAAAGTAAATTATTTCACTAGTTTAAACAAGGCTACTACACCAAAATTAGAAGAAAAAAAGTATTGTAAACAATGTAAAACTCACACAGCACACACATCTAGAGAAAAGTTAAAATAATTTCAGTGCTGCTTTTTAATTATGTAAATTTTATTAAATGTTAAAGATAAGATTAGCAAGACACGGTAGAAAAAACTTACCATTTTATCGTATAGTATTGACAGAGCACACTAGACCAGCTCAAAGTGGTTATAAATTGGTTTTGTGACGATATAATCCAATTGCTCATGAAATGGATGTAAATTTAGATGAAGTAAAACTTTGGTTATCTAAATGAGCACAATTGTCTGAAAGAGTTGCAAAATTATTGTTCGCAAAGACAAAAGATGACATGTTCAAAAAATATTTCGTAGAAAGAACAAGTACAAAAGCATTAGAAATTCACAACAAGAGAATAGAAGAAGAAAAAGCTGCAAAGGCAGAAAAGGCTGCTGCAGAAGCTGAAGCTAAAGCTGCTGCAGCAGCACAAGAAGCTCCAGCAGAAGAAACTCCAGTAGAGGAGGCTCCAGTTGTAGAAGAAGCTCCAGCAGCAGAAGCAGAACCAACAGAAGCAGCTGCAACAGAAGAAAGTGCTTAATTTTATAAATCTTTAGAATATTAAAGATTAATTTCATGTCAGTATCATACGGTTCCGATACAATATCAAACATAATATTATTTATATTAGCTGCATTAGTGATACTTATAGTCGCTGGATGTATCTTTTCTTTTGTTCGTGCTATTTTTTTCTTTATCTTTTCACAATGAAAAGAAGAAAAAATTAAAAAAGCATGGAATAGTATTAGATACATGATTATTTGAATATTTTTGACTGCAGCATTGTTATTTTTGTTCCCATTAATATTTAGACGAATTTGAATTACAGATTATGATAAATATACAGCAAAAAATATTTTTGCAAAGGCTGGTACGATTTTGAGCAGTATATTTGAACTAAAAGATGTGATAAAAGAAGGACAAGAATTAAATAATTACAATTCACAACTATATTTTGACGGTAATACGAATACAAACAACAATATATTTTATGATGATTACGCATTGTAGAAAAAATTTTATCTCTTCATAAAAAATCATGAATAATAAAAGTATCTCTCAAAAATTTTTAAAAATCAAGCAAAAGCTTAAGAGATTTAATATAAATGAATTGATTTTTTTGATATATATGGTAGTTTTGTGTTTCGTTTTGTTGATTGGACCAATAATGAAGATGTCTCCAATATGATGAGATGTTTTAAAATTCAGATTATTTAGCAGAAGTTTCGCATGGATAGCAATCATAATATTGTTGTGTTTGGTAGTTTTGATTTGATGGAACTTTAGCACAAAATTCAAGAATTTGTTTTTGACTTATTTTGGAGGAAGAGAAAATGATTCTTTGATAAATTTTTTGTTTTTGTGTATTATGATTACAGCGTTTTTGGCTGTACAAAATTCTGTAAGTATAGCAAGTAGAGCTACATCTACTATATCACTTGCACGAGGATGAAAATTTTTGTTAGTATGGCTACTAATAGGTATCATATTCTCACTCGTTTCTTTAGTAAAGTGAGCACAAAAAACATGAAAAAAAACTAAAATAATAAACGTAGTAGATGATGAACACAAACAATGAGAGGCAATTAAAGAAGAAATTAAAAAATGATTGTTTGATGAAGAAGCTATAGACCAAGACTAATAAATCATTATATATAAAAAATCTCGCCCACAAAGCGAGATTTTTTAATTTAAAAATTCTCATATATAAACAGGGAAACTTTGACTATATATTGTAGAGATAGAGTCATCCCAAAGTATTGCTTTTACTTTGTCGTTTATATTTAAGTCATATGCAAAATCTGCATAATTACATGGACACTGAAGACATTCAGCAGGTATTATAGGTGTGTCAGGTCAGTTTATATCAGGAGGAGTTACAGGTATATCTCAAGTGCCTCCTCATCCTGGGTCACATCATGGATCACATACCTGGAAATCTCAAGTAGATGTAACTGTACCACTTGCATTTGTCGTAGTCCAAGTACATTGCCTACAAGGACAATCTCAAGGTATCCTATTTCCAAGAGAAAAATTAGATACATTAATTCCACTCCAATGGTAAGATAAATTTGGCTCACATTGTACTATCACAGTATCTGATCATGGTGGCATATTTATACATGATTCAGGATCTTGCTCACACTCATCACACAAAGGATTTCATTCACATGGATCTGGCGGTGTGGGATTACATCAATGGTTACATACTTGGAACTCTGAAAAATGGCTTTGGATTCAATTAACATCAGTTACACGCCAACGACATTGTCTACAAGGGCAATTTCATGGAATCATATTGGCAAAACAGAATGTATTGTTTATTATTCAAGACCAACCATAAATTATTGGTGTATCTGTATCGTAATCACACTCAAGGCTTAATTCATAAGGTGCAGTTCCACCAGATCGAGTACCGAGAGATCAAGAGCTGTTAGCACAATTTTGACAAAGAGGATCTTTTTCACAAGAGTAAGGTGGTATAACGATAGGATCGCATCATGTTTCACAAACCTGAAAATCTCAAGTGATACTTCTGACACCATTAGAATCAGAGACAAACCGGTGACATTGTCTACAAGGACAGCTTCAAGTGAAAGTATTTAAAAAAGAGAAATAATTACCAGAAATATTATACCAGAAACTTTGATTATTATCAGGTTCACATCGAGCAGTTAAATTATAAGGTCAAACTCAACCGGACCAAGAAGCACAAGAATCAGGATTTTGCATACATAATTCACAATTAGGATCTCAGTTACAGGAAGCACAATTTTCTACATTTCATGTACAAGAATTGTAACAATCAGTTCAAGAACATCCAGGGATAGGGTCATCAGGATCGTCTGGAATTATATAACAACTTTGAATATCTCATGTGCATATATCGCAATTATTTCAGGTGCAAGGTGGTATAGGACTATCAGGTCAATCAGGATCGATAAGACAAGCATCATTACAAACTTGGAAATCTCAAGTAACACTTCTGACACCATTAGAATCAGAGATAAATCGGTGACATTGTCTACAAGGGCAACTTCAACTAAAAGTATTTAAGAAAGAGAAATAATGACCAGAGATATTATATCGGAAACTTTGAGCATTGTCAGGCTCACATCGAGCAGTTAGATTGTAAGGTCAAACTCAACCAGACCAAGAGGCACAGGAATCAGGATTTTGCATACATAATTCACAATTTGGATCTCAATTGCAAGATGAACAGCTTTGGACGTCTCAATTACACTGATTACAATTGTCTCAAATACATCCAGGGATAGGATCATCAGGATCGTCAGGGATTATGTAACAATTCCATATATTTCATACACAAGTAATACAATTAAATCATATACAAGGAGGTATTACGGGTCATGTAGGTCAATTTCAGGCTCAATCTCCAGTTCAATTTCGAAAATCATAATCATAGTATTTATAGTTATTTACACTACATTTATTGTTCAGTCAGATTTCTGGACAACCATCATGATCTTGGATTCAATTATAGTTTTCAGGGATATTTACACAAATATCCAAAGAGTCTGGGATACCATCATTATCTGAATCAAGATTATTTGATAAATTACTGTTTCAATTATCATTTAATTGTCTTAAAATATCATTTGCTATAGTATCACAAGCATCTCCAAATCAATTATTGTTTACATCCAGCTGAGATGTATTTTCAGTAGTTGGACAGTTGTCTAGGCTACAAACATTTCTATGGGATACAAAGATCTCTTCATTTACATTTTCTGGTGTGATAGAACAATCTGCATTTTCATAATTTATAACTCAAATCAAATTTTTTATACCATCTCCATCTATATCATCGTCACAAATGTCTGGTATTCAATCATTGTCCATATCACAAGAGAATTCCGATAATTTTCATCTTGCCATAGCTTCCATACAAATATCTTGTTGCGTTGCAACTACTGTAGATATAGTTTCCAAGTCTATACATTCATTTACAAACACAGAAAATTTTGGATAAAAAATTCATCATAAATTATATTTGAATTCATTGAGTTTTGGCCAAATATTTAGTCTTTCATACGAAGTGTCCACATATCATTCTTTGTATTTATTCAATGTGATCAAAATATTTGGTAAAGCTCAGATTTTATTGTCAGTGAAATTTTTTGCGAATCATACAGATCAAACTAGAGAATCCACGGCTTCCTGTATCGCATATGAATTTTCTATATTTTTATCTCTTACATAGATAGTCACAAAATTTTGTACACTAGCTCAATCCATAAAATTTATAGTTTGTGCAATTACATGCTTTCCCATTGTAGAGAAACTATATTGAGTATTTAATGTCTTTGTCCTTGTCTCATTTCAATCTCAGAAATTTCGAGCAATATTTTTTATATCAGATTCTTTCATACCATCAATATCTGTAGACAGCATCACATTTTTTCCTATTTCAGGATTTAATTCTCCTATGTTCATTGTGGTTGAAAAACTATTTTTTCAAGCTCAAATAATCAAGCTAGCTACTGCTACAATTTCGGAATTTTTGTATCATTTCACAGTGACCAAATAACTTCATTCTGTAGAAAATATCTTTGATACACTGGAATTATCTCTCTTCTCTATCTTAGTTCAATCACCAAAAGTCCATTCAAATTTATCAAAATTTCATTTTGTATCTAAATTAAACGTGATTTGTGTAGCTAAATTTCTGGAATGTGTTGCACTTATTTGCATAGCCCAATTGTCTGAAAGCCCTTTTCATACGAGGACTGTGGTGCTGGCTATTGCATTACTTTTTTCTCACTTTGCTAGGGATTGTACTGTATACAATCCAGGTTTCTCAAATTTATGAGTTACTTTTTTTCATACTGCGATAGCCCCATCAGAAAATTTCCATTTTACATCTCAAATAATATTTCATTGTGTTATGACTTCAAATTCAAAGTTGGCTGGTGCTACATTTTCAATTTTATTTATTTTGATGTACATTCATAAATTATTGTCTTGTCAGTCACAAGCATCTCATACTCAATTTTTGTTTGAATCTTTTTGATTTGAATTTTTTATCAAAGGACAGTTGTCTAATTTCTTATCTCGTTTTCATATTATAGTATTTCATAAATCATCGACGATTCATATAGGATTTTTCACTCAATCTCAGTCGATATCATCATCGCAAACATCTCAAATTCAATCTCAGTCAGTGTCTGTTTGACTTGGATTGTAGTCGTTTGGACAGTTGTCATTTGTATTGATTAGTTTGTCACAATCATAATCATAATTAAATTCACAATCAATAAGTTGGAAAAGATTGTATAATACTTGTAGTACATAATCTCCATCTACCAATCAATCAATTTGTCAGTTTTCAAATTTCTCAAACTCAACAATGTCATTGTCGTAAAGCACATTTAATTCAGCTACTGGCCAATATCATTGTCAAACTTTTCCAAAGCTTTGCATATCACAAGAATTTAAATTAAACATACAAAATTTCAAATATGGTTGCAAAGCTTCTTCGTTTGGCAATGGTCAAGCAAGTCATTGATTTGCATATTCTCTTATTGTGTTTTTTTCACTATCGGTCAAATATTGATCTGGATAGCTACCAGGAGTCAAACTATTCATCCAATTTTCTACAGTCCTCCAATTTACCTCATACTGATCATAGACATATTGATCAGCAATATTTAGTACTACTTGCAAAAATTCTCAAACAGTTACATTTCTATTTCCACAAAATTTTCAATTACAAACAGGACTCGTTCATTCTGGATATCACCTCATCCAGACATTGTCTCATACATACGCTACACAGTAATAATATGATTCTCAGTTGTAAAATCATCCAAGATAATTGATATCTCAGAAATCTCTACCAATTGAAAAATTATTCCACCATGTGTATGTATATTTGTCTATCATACTAGAACTTGGATTTATACAATCGTTACAGTTTACCCCGTTCAATAATTTTGTCAGAGTATAACGCGAAATTGTTTTGCTTGATTTGATAGTATCAGCATCGATTCCAGATTTTTTTAAATTATTGATAAATGAGTTGTAGTCCGCATTTGTAGCTGATACAAAAAACAAAAATGATAAAACCAGAATTGCATATTTAATAATATTTTTGATATATGTGTTCAGAATTTTTGTCATTTATTTTTGTTATATAAAACACAATTACAATCATAATTATAATCAAATTTTGAATATAAAAAAATTTTTGTGTGTTTATACAGAAAATTCCTTTGACTTTTTTATTTTTTATATTGTATTTTGCATCAAATATCTAAATTTTCAGTATCAGAAAAAAATCATTTAATATTTTTTAGTTTAATTTGATCATATTCATCAATTTCTGGAGCGTGTAACCATGGACGGACAATGATAGTTGGATCATTTTCGTCTCATTCAAATCACATAATGTATCAAACTGTTCAATTATTTGGTCATTTCGAAGGAGTGGAACGACTGAGAAATTCATCATTACATGAAGTGGATTTCTCACCTTTGGTTCGAAATGACTCATTATTAATTATTCATTGTAATGTCTCAAATCTCCTATGGATTTCTTTTTCATCTACTTTTCAATCTAATTTGCTTGATTCAGCAAGTGGTTCATCGTGATATTCAAAAAGTGCTACATTGTCAAAATGATATGATTTCAAAAAATCACATAATTCATCAAATTCTTTTTCAGTTTCTCATGGGAATCATATGATAATATTTGTCCTTACAAATTTTTCCTTGAAGTTCTTGTCTATAAAATCCAATAATTTTAAAATATGATTTTTGTCATAAAATCTTCACATCCTTTTCAAAATTTCAGGATTGATATGTTGTAATGGTATATCAAAATATGGTACAAATTTTTTTAATTTCTTTAATTTTTCCAAATGCTTCAATGTCAAAATATCTGGGTATAGATACAACACTCTATAAACAAAATCTCATTCAATTTTTTCCAAGCGTTCCAATAATTCAAAAAGCATCGATTTACCATACAAATCTAATCAATACCTGTTTGTATCTTGAGCCAATAAAATTATTTCTTTTACTCAACTATTTACTAATTCTTCAGCCTGTTTTACTACATCTTCTATTGGCAAAGATTTTTGTTTTCATCTTATTTTTGGAATAATGCAAAAAGTACAATGATTATTGCATCATTCAGCAATTTTCAGATATTCAAATCAATAATCAATATTTGTATAAGCTCTTACTCAGTTGAATATTGGACTTTCTCAAAACTTTTTACTATCAAATCATGCCAATATATTTTCAACAGACATCTTATTCCAATCTGACCATGAAAGAAAATGAATGTTTGGATTTTTCACGATTTCAGATCGCTTTTCTTTCTCAAAGTCTACTTGTCATTTCGAAGGAGTAGAACGACTGAGAAATCTATTATTACGTGAAGTGGATTTCTCACCTTCGGTTTGAAATGACATGTTATTTCATGAGTCTCCAGACAAAGTAGATTCAAAATACTGTAGTGCACAACCGAGTAGATAGATTTTTTTCCCAGCATCCAATAATTTATCAATTTCTTCAAACATCTCATATCTACCAGAAGATATGAATCCACAAGTATTTAAAAATACATATTCAACTTCATCATCATACGGATCGTTGATATAGTCGATCTCATAATTTGGATTATTTCATGCAAGAGAAAAAATGTTTCCAAGTAGAAATTGTGTATCTACCAGATTTTTATTACAACCAAGATTTATAAAAGAAAATTTTAGTTTTTTCATAAGAAAGTTGATAATAATCCAAATAATTTATTCAAGATTTTTTGAGCTACGGGGTATTTGTTACCACAATTACACAATTTTTTCTATATTAGTCCATACAATAGGGGCAATCTATGAAAAAAAAGCAAGGCCTATCTTTTCATTTTTTCTTGCAACCTTAAATATTTTTAATATAGATTCAGTACACATACATTTTGGTATGACTTTTTATATTATATTTCTTTTAAAAAATGAAAAAAAGATGATTTACATTAATTGAGATGTTGATAGTTATCGTAATTATCGGTATCTTGGCATGAGCTTTAATCCCAAGAATTGGATCTGCTAGAGACAAAGCAAACGATACAGCTAGAGAAGCAAATGTTAGATCTTTGGCTACAGCTATGGTATCCTATGTTATGGATCACAACACTCCAGCAACTAATACTGGTACATGCTGATGAAATACTGCTTTCAGATCTCACAACGTTCCAGGGAATAATGCAACTCTAACAGGTTGTGAATTAAATATTGATTTAACTACATATTCAATACCAGCTTGAAATTTCCAAGAACAACCAACACAAAATGATACATATTTTTATAATATATCAAGTGATTGAACTCATTTTGTAGTATATACAATTTTGTCAGGATGACCAGAAGCAAATGAGGCTGGTAACTGTTCAGCAGATACAGCTGGAACTCAGGGTGGATTTGATTGGACTACTTTAAATGGACAGACAGGTTGAAACGCATTCTGTTATTTCCAATAATATAGAACTATTAATTGCTAAAATACAAAAATGGGCTTCGAAAGAAGCTCATTTTTTTAGATTATGAATAATACTATATTTAGCATTTTTTTCAGTTGAATAAAAAGTGAGTATTATTATAAGAACAGACAATATTTAAATTTATGTTTACCATCCAAGTAATGAAAAAAAGATGATTTACCCTTATAGAGGTTTTGATTGTTATTATCATAATATGAGTTTTAGCATGAGCATTAGTTCCTAGAGTCTGATCTGCAAAAGATGCAGCAAATGATTCAGTCAGAGTCACATATGCACATTGAGTTAGTTCTGCTATAACACAATACCATTTAGATCATCAAGATTATCCAGAAATAGATGATAGTGTAAAAATATGAAATTGTAATTGTGCCACATTGGTAGATGGTTTATGAGACAATTTATTGGAATATGGATACTGAATATATACATTACCAAAAGATCCTGTAGTTGGTTCATCTTTTCAATTTTGTTGACAAGAAGTTACTTGAGGACAATTTGTATATTGTAAGTTAAATGATGGAATTTTATTTGTCTCTCATTTAGAAAAAAATTGATGAAACGCTAATTCAGCAGATTTTGATGGGACATGTTTGATAGATGAAAACACAAGACGTGTAGAAATAGAGTCCAAGTTGAGTGCAGACTGAGGAGATCTGTATATTTATATATGATGATAAAATTATTGTCCTAAAAATATTTTCTACCTTTCAGCTCATCAGGGAAGTGCTGATTATCCATTTTGATAGTTCCATCTGCTTGGCGATTTTCTGGATGGTCGTGTGCATATTGATATCATTTTCCATATCATAATTCTCACATTAATTTCGTTGGAGCATTGCGGATTTGCATTGGTACTGGTAAATTTCAGTATTTTTTTACATCAGCCATTGTCGCCATATCTATCTTTTCACAGACATTATTTTTTGGAGCTTTTCAGAGATATAGAGCTAGCTGAAACAAGAAGACTCTGCATTCTGGCATTCATATTTTGTGACAAGCATCATAAACCTGGTTTGCTAAAAGTAGTGCATTATTGTCAGCAGGTCAGATATCTTCAGAAGCGAAACGCAACAAGCGACGACAGATGTAAAGCGGATCTTCTCAAGCAGAAAGCATCCTTTGAATCCAATAGCAAGCTGCATGTGGATCACTGTCGCGGAGCGACTTATGGATGGCTGAAATTATATTGTAATGTTCTTCTCCATCACGGTCATAATATGTAGGTTTTCCAAAGGCTTGCTTGATGATTTCTTCACTTATCACTCAATCTTTGCTTAGCATGATGCTCGCTTCCAATAGATTACAAGCGTTTCTCAAATCTCAGTTTGCAAGACTGGAAACTGTTTTCAAAATCTCATCATTCAATTTCAAATTTGGATATTTGCTCAAAATTTTTTCTTCACTTTTTTTGAAAAAATCAAAAATATTTTGTTCACTCAATGGCTCAAAAACGAGTACTTTGCAGCGAGAAAGTAGAGCATTGTTTATTGTGAAACTTGGATTTTCTGTAGTTGCACCTATCAACGTAATTAGTCCACTTTCCACAAATGGCAACAACGAATCTTGTTGAGCTTTGTTTCGACGATGAATTTCATCCAAAAACAGAATTGTCTTTGTTCAATACGCTTTGTTTTGGTTTGCACGTTCAAGTATCTGATTTAAATCTTCCTTTTTGCTTTTTACTCCACTGAGTTCATAAAATTCAGCTTTCAAAACCTTGGACAAGACAAAGGCAAGAGTAGTTTTTCCACATCATGGAGTTCACCAAAAAATCATTGATGGAATAGATCCATTTGCTATGAATGTTTTGATATTTTCCAATATTTTTTCCTGTCCAACCATATCCTCAATTTTTTCTGGACGTAGGTAGAATGCTAAAGGTTCTTGCATAATTAATATTTACAAAATGAATATTTTTGAAAATTTTATATTTATTTTTTTATATTAGTCAAATTAAGATTTTCTATATTTTTTATCATGATTTCTAGCTGTTTAACCACTCAATTTATGTTTTTTTCAACATCTTCGTTTGAAAATCTTATTACTCTAATTCAATGATGATTGATATCTCAGGATCTTCTTCTGTCATAATCAACAATATTGTCATGATATTTTCCATCAATCTCTATTCACAGTGATAATTTTGAACAATAAAAATCCAAAATGAATGCTCAAATTGGCTTTTGCCTCGTAAATTTATATCACATGAATTTCTTATTTTTTAAAACCAAATTCCAAAAAATTCATTCTCGTTTAGTAGAATTTTCTCTATTTTCTCTCGCAAAATATTTAAGATTTCTATTATATTTTACAAATTTTAAATCATTCATATTCGATATTTCATAAAATATTATATATCGATATATATTCTTTTTAAATCTATTGTCAAATAAAAAATTGACTAATCTATGCAAACCCCCACCCCTACGGGGAGCCCCTTGTCAGGGGGTAAATAAGATGGAAATTTCCTCCCCTGATAAGGGGAGTTGTTTTGTCGAAGACTAGAGGGGTTTGCTGCACGAAAGCTGGACAAACCCCCACCCCTTCGGGGAGCCCCCTTGTCAGGGGGCAAATAAGATGAAAATTTCCTCCCCTGATAAGGGGAGTTGTTTTGTCGAAGACTAGAGGGGTTTGCTATATTTCTTATTTCAAATTCCCATTTGCATACTGGTGGATTATTGATCAAATCAATGTCTGGTATGGTATTCATTGAATATCAGCTATTGATTTGATTTTGATCATATCATTTTCAATAAGTCTAAAACTATAGGTTTTTCTCTTTGTCTTCTGCTTATTTTGCGGAATGATACATCATTTCATAATCTCATTTAACATTTTTAGTTCATTTTCGTCGAAATCGTGCTTTTGCATAAACTTTTGGAATGATTCATAGTCCATTTAGTACTCATAAAAAAAGTAAAATACATTGTATATACAAAGTTTATATTTTATCAAAATATTGTGTATATAAAATATATATATTTTTGTTTATAAAAATCAAGATTTGGTTGAAATTTTGTGATTATAGTAGTCTATCCTTGTATTTTTTTGCATATTTGTGGAAAAAGTGCTAACTAAAAGATATCACGAATAAAAAAATTTTTGAGTTTTTTCTATTGTTTTTGTATCTCAACACAATATATAGTGGTCATAAAAAAAGACAGACACAATATCTTGTGTTTAAAAAATATAAAAAAAATGTAAAAAAATAACTAAAAAAGCGCTCAAAATGTGGCTTTTTTGTAAAAAATGAGTTAAAAAACTGTTAAAAACTACCCAAAATTAGTATTTTAAACAATAATTCAACATTAGAAATGGCAATCTTCAAAGTAATCAAAAGAAATTGAGCTATAGTAGATTTCGATAGAACCAAGATAGAAAGCGCTATAAAATTAGCAATTGAAGCTTGTGGATGAAGTGATTTTTCTAGAATTTCAGGATTTGTAGACAAAATCATACAAGATGTAGAAAAGAAAATTGGAAAAAATATCCCAAGCGTAGAAGAAATCCAAGATAGTGTTGAAGATGTTTTGATTAAAGAATGACACAACACAGTAGCAAAGACTTACATCAAATATAGAGAAAAGAGAAACGAAGCCAGACAAGGAAAAAATGTAGTAGTAGAAGTACAGAAAACAATGCAAGAATACTTAGACAATTTGGATTGGAGAATTAATGAAAATGCAAATATCTGATATTCAATTTGATGATTGATCCTAAAAAATAGTGAAAAAATCACAGCTAATTACCGATTATCGAGTATATATCCAGAAGAAATTGGAAATGCACACAGAAATTGAGATTATCATATTCATGATCTATGAATGTTTACTCCATACTGTGCAGGACGAAGTTTGAGAGCACTTTTGGAAGAGTGATTCAATGGAGTTGAATGAAAATTACAATCTGCACCTCCAAAAAATCTTCAATCTGCAGTAAATCAAATGATTAATTTCTTGTGAACACTCCAAAACGAATGGGCTGGAGCACAAGCATTTAGTTCATTTGATACATACTTAGCTCCATTTGTACACAAAAGACGAGAAGAGACAGAAGCTGAATTAGATGAGATGAAAGCACAATTTGATAGTCCAGAAGCAAGACACGATTATGTTTACAAGAAAGTGTACAAATATGTAAAGCAGCAAATGCAAAACTTCATATTTGGTCTAAATGTACCAAGTAGATGGTGAACACAGACTCCATTCACAAATATCACATTGGATTGGGTTTGTCCACCAGATCTAAAAGAAAAAGCATTGATGCTATGATGATTAAAATGTTGACCATACAAAAAGAAATTCGGAGAGTTGCAAGAAGAGATGAAGATGATAAATAAAGTTTTGATTGAAGTATATACAGAGTGAGATCATGCTGGTTCTGTATTTACCTTCCCAATCCCTACATACAATATCGTGGAAGACTTCCCTTGGGATGATCCATTGGTAGATGATATGTTTGAGATGACAGCTAAGTACTGATTACCATACTTCCAAAATTTTATTTGATCACAATTTGAAAAAGATGAGAACTGAAGAATTACAACGAGGAGAAAGGAATGAGCATACAGCCCATCTGCGGTCCGCTCAATGTGTTGTAGATTACAGCTCGACTTGAAACAGCTGGAAAAGAGATGATGATGATTATTTGGATCAAGTGAGATGACATGAAGTATATGAGTTGTGACAATCAATGCAGCTAGAATATGATACAACTTCAAATGAGATATAGATGGATTCAAAAAACAATTAAATCATTTGATGAATTTGGCTAAGATGTCATTGGAACTCAAGAGAAAAGAAATGACAAAATGGTTGAATGCTTGATTATTCCCATATACAAAGAGATACTTAAATACATTTAGAAATCACTTCTCAACAATTGGAATAAATGGTATGAATGAAGCAATATTAAACTTCACAAACGGAAAAGAAGATATTACTACAAAAGAATGAATCGCTTTTGCAAAAGATATACTTGATTTCATGAGAGCAATCTTGGTAGAATATCAAGAAGAGACATGAAATTTGTACAACTTGGAAGCTACTCCTGCAGAATGAACAACTTATAGATTTGCAAAGGAGGACAAAAAACAACTTCCATGAATCATCCAAGCATGAACTCCAGAAGCTCCTTATTATACAAACTCATCTCAATTGCCTGTATGATTTACAGATGATGTGTTTGAAGCTATGGATCTTCAAGATGAGTTACAATGTAAATATACATGATGAACAGTATTGCACTTGTATATGTGAGAAAGGATGACAGCTCAAGCTTGTAAAGCATTGGTAAAGAAAGCTATATCAAATTATCAAATGCCATATATATCAATATCTCCTACGTTCTCAATCTGTCCAAAGCATGGATACATTGCATGAGAGCATGATTACTGTCCACTATGTGACAAAGAGATATGATATACAGGAGAAAAGTTTGATATGGAGACAAGACAAAAGTATACAAGTGATCCAGAAAAATTGGATAAAATTCGTAGAGAACAAACTATTGCAGAAGATTAAAATATTATTATATATACAAAAATTATACAACTGATTATCAAAAATATAAAATTCTTTTAACTTATTTATTACATGAAAATGACACAAGACAATTCAAAAAGAACAAAATGCTTAATTTACACAAGGGTAATGGGTTATTTGTCACCAACATCTAGATACAATATCGGAAAAAAATCAGAATTTTATAGTAGAAAGTACTTTAGTAAGACAAAAGCTGCAAATCATGAATTTGCTGCACAATATGGATGTGGATGCAACAAAATGGAAATTTCTGCAGATTCAAATTTGGTAAAAAATATACCATCATCAGTTTTGGTAAATGAAAAATCTTGTTAAAAAAATAAGTTATATAAAGAGGCTGGGCAGTGACTTCCAGTCTCTTTTTTTATCAACAGATATTGATTATAAGTTATAGAGAATTATGAAAATTTCAGGAGTACAAAAGAGCACAACTATCGATTATCCATGACAATTAGCATGCATAGTTTTTACGTTAGGATGTAATTTTCGCTGTCCGTTTTGTCATAATCCTGAAACAGTTTTGCCTGAACAAATGCAGCTAATTTCAAATGACTTGATACCAGAAGAAGCTGTTTTCAATTTTTTGCAAGCGAGAGTCTGAAAATTGGATTGAGTAAGTATTTGTTGATGAGAACCGACTTTGCAACCAGATCTATATGATTTTGCAAAGAGAGTGAAGGAGATGTGATTTTCCGTAAAAGTAGATACAAATGGTCGCGATGTAGAATTGATAAAAAAAATGGTAAGAGATTGAATTTTGGACTACGTAGCAGTAGATTTGAAACATACAAAAAGCCAGTATGATACTGCAGTTTGAATACAGCCAAGTAGTGAATTTTTTCAAAGTTATGAAGAGTTAAAAGAATTTTTGCTCAGTGAAGTAGTGGATTATGAATACAGAACTACTATAGTAAAATGAATGCACACACTCCAAGATATTGAAGAAATGGCAAATTATATAAAGTGAGCAAGACATTATTATCTCCAGAATTATGTATGATGAAACACATTAAAACCAGATTTCGGATGACAAGCATTTGATGATGATGAATTGGAAACAATGAGTAGAGTGATAAGTAAGTATGTTTTGCATTGCGGTATTAGAAGATAAAAAATAAAAATCTATTGCAAAATGATGAATTTAGTTTAATTATAAGGTGCCAATAATTATTAATTTTTAATTATTAATTCTTAATTATGCTGAGAGATGAAAATTGTATTTTTTGTAAGATTTTGGATTGAGTAATTCCAAGTGTAAAAATCCGAGAAGATGATGATTTCGTTGCTATTTTGGATGCATTTCCAAATCGTAGAGGAATGACACTTGTAATTACAAAAGACCATATGGATTCAGATATATTAGCAAAAGATGATGATTTTATCGCAAAATATTTCCAGGCAGCAAATAAAGTTGCAGATATGCTCAAAAAATGATTGAAAGTAGAGAGAGTTTGATTGGCTGTAGAATGATTAGAAGTAAATCATGCTCATATAAAATTATATCCATTCTATGATTGAGTTTGATTTGCAAATGGAATTTGATCATGAGATCAAGCAAGCTTAGAAGAATTACAAGCAGTTGCAGATGAAATAAAATGAGCATAAAATTTGGAGCAAGCGGTACGCAAAAAAAATAAATATATCAAATATTAAAACTAAACTTAAAACAAAAGAAATATGAGAGAAGAATTGAAAAATCTGATTCAAGCACAGGGGTATCTCGAGTCCTGCGAGGCTGAACTAAGAAAACTCGTAGTCGCTAAAATCAAAAAAGATTACAACGGTTACGAATTGCCAGATAGTGCACGTATTGAAATCAAGCCAAATGGAATGGTTTATGTGACCTGGCAGGACCTTTCGGCCATACATTATGGACTCGATCCAGATGAAGATGATTTCATTGATCTCTATCTAGACCCAGATGAGCTTTAAAGGCATTTCCAACGAGATCTTGCAAACCACTTGCAAGGTCTTTTTTTAAAAAATTCAATTGTTTTTTTGTATAAAAAACATAAATCATAATTGAGATAAATTTTTTATTTTTTTTGGAATTAAGATGTTTAGATCACATACTTGTGGAGAATTGACTTGAAAGAATATATGACAAACTGTCACATTGTCATGACGAGTAAACAAAAATAGAAATCTTTGATGATTGAATTTTATAGATTTGAGAGATCGTTATGGAATTACACAAGTGACAGTAAATCCAGATAATCAAGAATTAAAAAATAATGTAGCAGACTTAGATGGATTACTTCGCGAAATTAAATCTGAATATGTTGTCAGAGTAGTTTGAAAAGTGTCTCCAAGACCAGATGATATGGTAAACAAAAATATGGTTACATGAGAAGTGGAGATTATCCCAACAAACATTGAGATACTTTCTACATGTAAAGAATTACCTTTCCCTGTAGATCATGATACAGCAGTTTGAGAGGATATGAGGTTGGAATATCGTTATCTTGACCTCAGAAAGGAGAAAATGAGAGAAAATTTGGTAGTAAGACACAAGATATACACAGAGACATTGAAATTTTTTGATAAAGAATGATTTTTGCATATTGAGACTCCATGTTTTGTAAAAAACACTCCAGAGTGATCTAGAGAATTTGTAGTACCAGCTAGATTTGAACCAGGAAAATTCTTTGTGCTACCACAGTCTCCTCAGCAGCAAAAACAGATGCTTATGGTAGCATGAATTGATAAATATATCCAAATCGCGAGATGTTTCCGTGATGAAGATCCAAGATGAGATCGTCAACCTGAATTCACACAGGTGGACTATGAAATGTCTTTTATTGAACAAGAAGATATTTTGGATGTGACAGAGAGATATATAAAATATTTGATAGGAAATATTTGTCCAAATAGAAATGATACTTCAAAAGCATTCCCTATGAATACTTGGGATTACTTGATGGATAATTATTGATCAGACAAACCAGAATTGAGAACTACTGATTTTTGATTCAATGAATTGACTGAACGAGCAAAAAGCACAGACTTCAGCATATTCCAACAAGCAAAATGTGTAAAAGCTATCCAAGTAAATAAAGCATTGAGTAGAGCAGAAGCAGACAAATATGATGCATATTTGAAACAATATGGTTCAAAGGGATTGGCACGATTAGCAAATACAGCTGAATGATTGAAATGATCTATCGCAAAATTCATAGGTAAAGATGCTCAAAAGAAATTATGAGATTTGTTGCCAGTAGATAGTACATTATTATTCCAAGCATGAACACGAGATGATGTAGTAAAGTACTTATGAATGCTCAGACTCCAATTAATCCAACATTTTGAGTCATTGAAATGAAAAGAAGATGAATTAAATTGTTCATATATCGTTGATTTCCCATTGTTTGAAATTAGCAACGAATGAGAATTAGTTTCAGTTCATCATCCATTTACAAAGCCAAAAGATGAATATATTCCATTTGTAAAAGAATTATGAAAGAAAATTTCTGAGTGATGAAATATTACAGAAGAAGAAAAGGAAAGATTGTTGGCAGTGAGAGCTGATTGTTATGACTTGATTATAAATGGATGTGAGGCTTGAGGATGAAGTATTAGGATACACGATAGAGAACTTCAACATGCAATATTTGCGATTTTATGACTCACAGAAAAACAAATTCAAGATAGATTTGGACATTTATTAAAATGTTTTGAGTACTGAGTTCCTCCTCATGGATGATTGGCTCTTTGATTAGATAGGATGGTGATGCTGTTCCAAAAAACAGACAATATCCGTGAAGTGATAGCATTTCCAAAAAATCAGAAATATCGTGATTTGATGATTGATGCTCCAAGTGAAGTTGATCCAAAAATCCTTTGAGAGCTTGGAATTTCAGTGATAGAAAGTGAAAAATAATAATTAATTCTCATATAAAAGACACCATAAAACGGTGTCTTTTTTTACGAAAAAAGCCGGCAAACTCAGTTTGCCGGCCTGAAAATTGAATTGATACAGTCATACTGCAACTGGGATCTTCACCTGAGGATTTTTGTCCTCGATGACCTTTCTGTCATACCCCTTAATCTTGATAGCCTTGAGCGGGATCTTGAAGAAATCCGTCTCCTCGGTTTCAAACACAATTTTTGGGTTCATCCGGATAGAACGTCGCTTGCACAATTTCTTGGCAATCTCCAGATGTCTGTCATAGATCTGAAGATTTGCTATTGAAAAGCGAACGTTTGCCAGTTTATAGCCGAGATGACGGGCCACCATTTCAGCAAAAATGATGTACTGAATCTGGTTGATTGCTCCGGCCGTGATATAATCCCAGCTCCGAATGTCAACTGACGTGTCAAGATAGTCTTTGCCATCTATTTCATGGCGGACTACGAATTGAGTTTTGTGGACACAAGGTTTCAAACCGTGTTGCTCCAGAAAGTCTTCATCTTGCCACAAGCTGATGATGTGCCGGCGGGAATCGGGATCGCGATACATTTGCTCAAGGAGCTTATGCATGAGATCATGGCGGCGTACTGTGCCACCATAACAGGTACCGATAGTTGGATGCCCTTGTTCGTTAAGAATGGGTTTTCCATCTTTGTCTTTGATAAGCCAGTCTCGCCACCAATTGTTGATCTTGTGGTCTTGTTCCCAAGTATTTTTCCCAATCAGGTCATCAAAGATAATCAGATCGTTGCTGGCTTCTTGATAGATCCAGAAGATTTCTCTTGCTCCAGTCAACCATGCTGTGTATCTTAATGTGTTTAACGGCAAGTCTCCATGGGGAATGTCATAGGAGATACCGATGTTGTTGATCGAATAGGTGTGCGCTGGGATCCTGGATCCATCTTCTTCTATCCAGACAGGTCTTGGCTTCTCATCCAGCGAACCATATCGTTGAACATGTTTACAGATGAACCGAAATGCTCTATCGGCTCTTCTTGTGCTTGACCCCCAAGTAAATTTACGAGATTTGGGTTTTCTCGTTCCATGAATTGTTACAATCATAAGCTATTTCCTTTCTTTTTTGTAGTTTAATATTATGTTATAAGTAAAATTACATATAATAAAATTTATAAAAAAGTCAAGTCTTTCAATGGAACAAAAAATTGAAAAAAAGTATCTGATATTTAATATCAAAGAAAGATTTTTAGAATCCTAATTTTTTGTGCTATGGAAAATGTGGTAATTATATGATCAGGACCAGCTGGAAGAACGGCTGCGATTTATACTGGTAGAGCTTTGCTACAGCCATTGATGTTTGAGTGATTTATGGCATGATGACTTCCAGCAGGATGACAACTAACTACGACTACGGATATCGAAAACTTCCCATGATTTCCTGATGGAATCGGATGATTTGAATTGGTAAATCGTATGAGACAGCAGGCATTGAAATTTGGTGCGAGAATTGAGACAAAAACTGTAGATAAAGTAGATTTATCTAGCCAACCATTTAAAGTTTTTGTTTGAGATCAAGTTATTGAGACAAAATCTATCATTGTGACTACATGAGCAACTCCAAAAAGATTAGGAATTCCAGGAGAAGTAAGATTCTGGAAGAGAGGAATCTCTTGTTGTGCAGTTTGTGATGGAGGATTACCAATATTCCGCGACAAGCATATCGTAGTAATTTGATGATGAAATGTGGCTATGGAAGATGCTTTGTATATGACAAAATTTGCATCAAAAGTTACAATCTTAGTCAGAAGAGATGTACTTCGCTGTTCAAAAGTTCTCCATGAAAGAGTATTGCAAGAACCAAAAATAGAATTTATGTACAATACTGAAGCAAAAAAAGTCCTTTGAGAAGATGCTATGACATGATTGGAAATCATAAACAACAAGACAAACGAAACTTCTACATTAGAATGCCAAGGATTATTTTATGCTATATGACATACTCCAAATACAGCATTTTTGGATGGACAACTTGAATTATTGGAGTCATGACATATCAAAACAAAACCAGGAAGTACAGAGACTTCTGTTCCATGAGTTTTTGCAGCATGAGATGTTCAAGATCCAGAATTCCGTCAGGCAATTACATCTGCTGGAACATGAGCAATGGCTTGATTGCAAGCAGAAAAGTATGTAAATTGAGTACCTAGTATTTAAAAATAATTATTTCTTTTAAATCGTTAATTATTAACCATGTGAGTAATACATTTAGAGTGAGTAGATCAATTCAAATCTGAAATTATGGATTTTGATTGAGTTGTTATTTTAGATTTTTGGGCTGAATGGTGCGGACCATGTAGGATGCTTTGACCAGTTATGGAAGAATTAGCAGCAGATAACGAATGAAAAAATGTAAAAATCGTAAAAGCAGATATCGAATGACCAGGAAACGATGAATTAGTTCAAAAATTCCAAGTTGCATCAATTCCAGCAGTTTTCGTAATGAAAGCAGGAGAAGTAATCAAGCCAATAATTTGAGTAAATCCAAAAGAAGTTTATCAAGCAGAAATTGATGCTTTGGCTACAGCAAAAGTTGTAAAAATGGATAATTTTGAAGAAGATGATTTAAATATGGCTGCATAGAAAATTGAAAATATAAAATATTTTTTCTTGTAAATAAAAATCTGGTCGAAAGACTGGATTTTTCTAATACTACTTTTCCTTGAAATTAAATTTAGCATTTATAAATATAGAAGATAGAAAAGTTTTGAAACTTTACAATTTTTTTGTATTCTGATGACAAAAAACCTAGTAATAGTCGAGTCCCCAGCAAAATCAAAAACCATAAAAAAAATACTTTGAGCAGACTTCGAAGTAAAAGCATCGTTTGGACATGTAGTGGATTTGCCAACTAAATGAATGTGAATAGATATCGAGCATGATTTCAAACCACTTTATGAAGTTAGTCCAGACAAGAAAAAAGTAGTAGCAGAACTAAAGAAATTAGCAAAAGAATCTGACAAAGTATGGCTCGCAACCGATGAGGACCGCGAATGAGAGGCTATTGGTTGGCATGTAGCAAACCAACTTTGATTACCAATAGACAAAACACCTAGGATAGTATTCCATGAGATTACAGAAAAAGCAATCAAGCATGCCGTAGAAAATCCAAGGACTTTAGATATGAAGCTCGTAGATGCTCAACAAGCAAGGAGAGTCTTGGATCGTCTTGTTTGATTCGAATTGTCTCCAGTATTGTGGAGAAAAGTAGCAAAATGATTGTCAGCATGAAGGGTACAATCAGTTGCAGTTCGTTTGATAGTAGAGAGAGAAAGAGAAATAGAAAAATTTGATTCAACATCATCATTCAAAACAGTTTGAACATTCATTTGAAAATCAAAAAAGTGATTTAATGCAACATTGGACAAAGAATTCAAAAAAGTTGATGATGTAAATTCATTTTTAGAGAGTTGTAAAACGGCTGAATATACAGTCACAGACATAGAAACAAAGCCTGGAAAGAAAACTCCATCGGCTCCATTTACAACTTCTACACTTCAGCAAGAGGCTAGTAGAAAATTAGGATTTTCTGTATCTCGTACTATGCAAATTGCACAGAAATTATATGAAGCTTGAAAAATCACATACATGAGGACTGATTCCGTAAATCTTTCTCAAGATGCAATAAATGCTGCCAAAGTTGAGATTACCAAGGAATACGGAGAGAAATATTCTCATCCAACTAATTACAAGACAAAGAGTACATGAGCACAAGAGGCTCACGAATGTATTAGGCCAGCACATTTGGAAATTCATACAGCATGAGAAGATGCTTCTCAAAAGAAATTGTATGATTTGATTCGAAAAAGGACAATTGCATCTCAAATGGCTCCAGCTGTAGTTGAAAAGACAAAAGCAACAATAGATATTTCAAATAACAAAAATAAGTTCATCGCAGAATGAGAAGTAGTAAAATTTGATTGATTTCTCAAAGTTTATTCTGAATGAACAGATGATGACGAAGAGTTTTCTACAAATATTTTGCCAAGTTTGGAGAAATGAGAGAATTTAGATATGGAACAGATTACAAGTACTCAGAAATTCAAAAAACATCCACCAAGATATACAGAGGCAAGCCTTGTAAAAGAGCTTGAAAAGAGGTGAATTTGAAGACCTTCTACCTATGCTCCAACTATTTCTACAATCCAAAAAAGATGATATGTAGAGCTTGATAGCAGGACAGGAGAAAAAATTTCATATACAGAAATTACATTGAAAAACGGAGAAATTAAACAAGATACCAAAACTCAAAATTCATGAGTAGAAAAAAATAAATTATTCCCAACTGACACTGGAAGGACAGTCACAGATTTTCTTATGGAAAATTTTAATGACATTATGGACTACAATTTCACGGCTTCGGTTGAGGAAGAATTCGACAAAATCGCAGAATGAGATATCAAACGAGTCGCAATGATTTCGAAATTTTATGGACCTTTCCATACTGAGGTTTCAAAAGCTCAATGAGCTGAAAGAGCGAGTGGAGAGAGAATTTTGGGAGAAGATCCAAAGACTTGAAAACCAGTAATAGTTAGACTTTGAAGGTACTGACCACTTATCCAAATTTGAAAAGCAGATGATGAAGACAAGAAATTTGCAAATATACCTGTATGAAAGACAATTGAAACAATCACACTTGAAGAGGCTTTGGATTGTTTTGGACTTCCAAGAGAGGTTTGAGAATATGAATGAGAAAAAGTAGTTGCAGCAATATGAAGATTTTGACCATATTTGAAATACAAAAATCTATTTGTTTCAATACCAAAATGATGAGATGAACCATTGGATCCATACACGATTACACTTGAGCAATCAATCCCATTAATCCAGAAAAAAATAGACAATGAAAACAATAAATATATCCATGAATTTACACATGAATGAAAAAAGATTGAAGTTTTGAACTGAATGTACTGACCATATATCAAGTATGAAAAGAAAAATTACAAAATTCCAAAATGATGAAAAGATGCAACAGATTTGACATTAGAAGATTGCTTAAAGTTGATAGGAAAATAAAGGATATTTGTCATTCTGAGGCAAAGCCGAAGAATCTTGTCTCCCTTTTTAATAAACAATCTCTACTTGAATTTTCAACTTAAAAGATTATCATACACACCACAACAAAGATTGATTTACCTGATTACAAGTAGAAAGATCCGAAGTGTGGTGACTTTGTTACTCAACACCCAAAGAAAGAAAACTTTGTAAAAAACTGTAGGAATAGGACTACTAAAACAAAATTCTGATTTCTTCCTATTAAGAAACAGAAAAAACAAAAATTTTAAAAATAAATGAAAAAACTTAGTTTTGTTTTTGGCATTATTGCCATGATTTGCCTTGCAATTGGTTTTTCCTCTTGCAAAAAGGATGCTGATTTTCAAGCTTTAGGAGACAATCCTGAGTGTACTGACATTGAAATGGATAATGATGCCATTGGAACTAGAGGTTCTAATAGCTATTTTGGCTGGACGTACTATCCAAATACCAGTTATTCTTATTCTTACAGTAGCAGTAGTGAAACAAAACAAGGATACGGTGGAACCTATTATGGCGGTTTTATGCATGCCGAATTAATCGATAACAACGGAACGTATTACGTAAGATTAACTCCTGCAAATGGATCAACATTCGGAGTGAGTGGCAATGCTTATATTAAGGTTGGCTCATTGTATGCGAGTTATGGTACAAATACGGCAAGTTTTTATTCAAACTACAGCTATGTAGATGTCCCTGTTTCGATAACATTGAACCAAAACAACACATCAAAACGTGGTGTTATGAATCTTTGGCCAGTGATAATAACATCGAGTGGTACGAGATACTTTACTTATCCAATACTAATTTGGACGAACCCATTATGTAATACATATACAACAAATAATGCATTACAAGGCTATGTCGATAATGTTCAGGTAAGAGAAGTGCCAGGTGGCTGTGTAGCATTTTGTAAATCTTATTATTCTACCGTATACGGAATGAATTTAAACGGTATGGGTAACGCTTGCGATTGGCCAAGTAATGCAAGTAGTTATGGCCTAACATTTTATTCGAACGGAACGACCATTCCACAGGTCGGTGATATCGTTTGTTGGTCTGGTGGCACAGGCACATATGGAGGACTTGGCCACGTAGCAATAATCTTCGAAGTCAACAACTCGTGGGTAAAAATTGCACAACAAGGTCGAGGCAATATGGTGCCAATTGGATATCAATTGACGAGGAGTGGTACTAATGGTATGACACTCATCAACTCCATCGGTAATTCATATACCTTAACTGGTATCATCCGTAAGAACTGATTTTTTTTCAAGACTTCCTTCAAATATTTTGAAGGAAGTCTACAAGTTAACTAACAAGTTTTACATATTAATTGCAATTAAAAATGAAAAAAAGAACAAAAGCACTATTATCAATTCTGTGTCTATTCGGGGTTATCTCTGTAAGTTTTGCTGGTTATTCTGCAGAAGAACAAGCTGCTTACAATTATGCATTCAAAAACAAGATTACAACAATGTGATCTATTGATCGTGCAGATATGTGATGAAATCTTACAAGAATTGCAATGGCTAAAATGCTTTCAAACTATGCTACAAATGTCCTTTGATTAAAACCTGACACAAGTAAAAATTGTTATTTTTCGGATGTTTCAAATTCTCTTGATTATCAATACGACAACTGAGTAACAAAAGCCTGTCAATTATGATTGATGGGAGTTTGAATTGATAAATTCTATCCAAATTGAAAAGTAACAAGAGCTGAATTTTGAACTGTACTTTCAAGAGCATTAAATGCAAAAAACATATCAAAATTAAATCAAATGAACAATGCTAATCCTTATTATTCCGAGCATTTGGAATATTTAAAAGAAGAATGAATTATGAATAATATTTCCAATCCTAGTGGTTTAGAACGTAGATGACGAGTGATGTTAATGTTAATGAGAGCTGATGAAAACGCATCTATTGAATTACCAACCGTTATAGTCACAAAAGATAATTTAGACGATACAATTAATATTGATTCAAATTGATTAATTTATAGAAATAAATTGTATGGTATACAAATAAACTTCAATGGTAAATTAAATTGATCAAAAATTAAAAAAACAACACGATGAGAAATAACCTGAATAGAAGATTCTCCATTCGACCATACTATGTTAAATATCACAAAAAATGGTAACACGTTATTAAATATAAGTGTTTATTCATACGATGATTATTCAAGAATATTAGAATTATCAAAAGATGAACCAATGTGTGACCAAAAATGCTTTAAAAGTAGTATAATATGACATAATGATAGATATTATTTTGGCCAAGCTTTTTGAGTAGATTCTGAGGAATATCAAAACGAAATTTCATATGACTTTTTTTATGTAGAGTAGTAATATAGTAAAGATAAATAAAATCCCCAAATGGGGATTTTTTTTAAAACTCATTGAATAATAAAAGGAAATATATAAGAATACAAGAAATCCTTCGGCCTTTGGCCATCCCGCCTTGCGGGACAGGCTCTCCTTTAAAAAGGAGGAAAGATTCTTTCCCGCTTTGCGAGGACTCTCGACAAGTCGGAGCACTCCGTTCAGAATGACAATGGATTCCTAAATTATTAATTATTAACTGCTAATTATTAATTATTTATGCAAATTTGGTATGAATATTTATCAGAATCTTACCCAAGATTTTGAGTGTATAGAATACAAGAATGAGAGACAATTCAGCAATACATTTTGCATGATAATTTTTCTAAAATATTAGATAAAACCTTGGAATATCCAAAGCAGAAGCATGTATTTTTGCTCGATGAAAGTAGATTTTCTTTTTTTAGATTTGATATTTTTTTGGATAATGTAGAAAATTTTTCAATTCAAAATTTGCATGAAATCACAGAAGAAAAGTTAAATGCAATTGAGCATGAGCATGGAGGAACTGGACATTTTTTAGCGACATATATAGACAGTATTTATGTAAATTGAGAAGAAAAAACTCGTATTATTTGAGAGTCTGGATCGCTGTTTTTTAGGCTTTATGCCATATATATCGATTCTCAATCATATAATGAATTCAAGTCAGTTTATGGACCAATAAACGATAATTCAAATATCAAAATTTTGCCGCAGTCTTTTCATACGACATTGTTTTTGAGAAATAATTTGAAAAGAGAAAATTTCAATTTGCTGTACATTACAGAATCTTGAGCAAAAATTATCAAAATAAAAAATAGTTTTTATGATTCGGTAAATGTTATAAATCTTGGTCTGAATTCATTGAAACAGATGTATAAAGATAATTGAATTTCTCAATACTGGTACAAAAGCTACGAAGAAATCCAGTGAAATGCTCTCGCAGAAAATTTGGTTATTGAGACATTGGAATTTTATTCAACATTGTTTTTCTCTCGATTAGAAGAACAAAATTGTATTTGATGAGATATCTTTCTCATTTCTCCAATCGTGAAAAACTGACATTTCATGGAAGTATTCAATAGAAAATATAGAGAATATTCAGACAACTATATAGTTCCATTCCACTATTCTGACAAACTTGATACTTTCGACAAGACTCGAGAGCCAGAAGATATGGACACTTTGATTTTCTTGAATCGTGAATAAAATTTACTTGAAATCCGCATATATATATAAATCATTAAATATTTTAGTATATAAAACTCAACATGAAAATAATCAAAAGAATCATTTTAGTACTAGTAATAATATGTCTATTATTATTGTGCTGATTGGCTGTAATTAGAGCAAAATTATCAAATGATTTAAAATCTCCATTATTTTCTATATTGCCAAACGGAAATATGTTTAAAATATATACATGGAGTTGAAACACTATTTCATACATTACAGAAGATGGTATGGATGGTATAGAGATCCCTGTAGATAAAGAGAAAAATTTTAAGTTTAGACTGCGTATGTATGATGAAACTTGAAATAAATTAAATTATATAATTAGAAATACAGAAAGAGAAGAATGAGATGGAAGAGTATTTTGATATTTAGAACCAATCTTTAAGGATTCAATATTATGAATGAAGGAATATAAAATAGCAAAATGAGCTATTACAAAAATAGGTGATGATACATTTGAACTAAGTTTTGAAAATTTTGATTATACAGATGTAAATGGTGCTGATATTTTATACAAAGTATTTTGAAAATGAAAAGTTGATAGTATCTACTTTCGAATTTGACATTGAAAGAATATTAGAATAGAATTTTCAATTTTAGATGAGAATTGAGAGATAAGACAAGATTATTTAGAAAATATCAATACGGAAGAAAAACGCCGTTTATGATGCGAAAAAGAAGCTATAGCCCGATTGCAAGAAGTAGATCCTGCGGCTGAATTGATATGAATTGAATGGACAGAGAACGAAGAAGTTGGTGAACAATATTGAATGATTACCATAATTTCTAGAAAATTTGTAGTTAGATTTAATAAGAATTGATACCAATGGGAAATGCCTGATTTATGTCAAGCTAACTTTACGAATTGAGAATTATCGACTATGGCAAGTCAAGCTTACATGATTATTGAATAAATTCATTAATTTTTTTTAATAATATTCCTTGTTGTAGGGATAATGCTTGCATTATCCTATGCATGTCCATAAAATTTATGCATAGGACAGGGCAAACCCTGTCCCTACTTGAAATCTGCATATATAATTTATTAAATATTTTAGTATATAAAAATCGAAAATGAAAATAATCAAAAGAATCATTTTAGTACTAGTAATAATATGTCTATTGATATTGTGCTGATTGGCTGTGATTAGGATTAGATTGTCTAATGAACAAAAATCTATATTGTTTTCACCACGTTCAGATTGAAAAACAGTACAATGGTCTACTTGGATATGACAAGATATTTCATATTTTACAGATTTTGAAAATTTTCGGGCTGATGGTATTGAAATTCCAGTAAAAAGAGAAAAAAATTTGAAATTCAAACTGAGTTTTTATGACAAAACTTGAAATAAACTAGATTATATAATGGTGGGTGTACGAACGGGAACAGGACAAAGGGGTTGACTTGTTGTACCTATATTTAAAGATTCAATATTGTGACTAAAAGAGTACAAATTGGTACAATGAGCGATTACAAGAATAGATGATGATATATATGAATTGAATTTGAAAAATTTTGAGTATGAGGATATTTATGGTCAAGAAATTCGATACAAAATATTCTGAAAATGAAAATTGGATAGTATTTATCTACAGATTAGCCACAGAAAAGACGTAAAAATTGAATTTTCAATCATAGAATAACTCCGTAATTTTTTATAGATTTTAATTTAAATTTTTGAGCGTTTTTCAGGTTGAAAAAGTGAAAAAAATCCCTAAAATACATCCGTTGACAAATTTTTTGGTATGAAAAAATTTTTATTAGCTAAATTTTCCCATTTTGGCTAGGAGAAGAAAATATAGAAGATCAAAAAAAACCGTAATATTAAATAAAACAAAATTATGAATTTTTATGGTCGTATTGTGATGACTATTCTTTTTCTCGTTTTTCTTAGCAAAATGATCACCAATTTTCGATTTGTTAGTTAAATATGCAGCAATACCATTTTGAGAAATATGATTGTACGCATTTTTTGCAATATGTATTATTTCGTGAATATTGATATTGTGCAAATGATACCTCATGAACGTATTGCTTAGACAATCTTTGGTGGTATTGCGATTAGTTTCTGCTGTATTAAATTTTCCGATATTAGATAGCGGAGCAGCAAATTATACAGAATACTGATGATATATTTCGTGGCCAATTTTCTGGTTACTAAAAGCAATGTTTGGAAACCAGACGACGGCAATAAAAGCATTTGTTATACTACTATTAATCGCAAGTGTGGTCCGAGTATTCTTTACTTTCAACTTTAGATTACCAAAGATAAACTTTAAGGTAGAAAAAGAATCTGCTCCTTCTAAGTCAACTGTGAGTCAGCCAAAATTAAACTTGGAAAGACAATCAACAAAAGATATCGCAGATAAAATTAATCAACAAAAGCCTTTTGGAGTACAGAATCCACAATCAAGTGTTTCTAGTGGTGAATCAAGATCGTTTCTAAAAGAGTTGATAAAATGAAAAGTAGAAGAAAAAATTCAAGAAAAGAAACCTAGACCAATTATCAGTTTTGCCTGAGATAAGCCAACATTTAGTACTTCACTTTTGAAACCAGGAGATATAAATTCATCAATTAATGAAAGATTTCTTGTTGAAAAAGCAAAAGCAGTCCAAGATAAATTGATGGAATTTAATGTACCTGTAACTATCGAGTGATTTGATCTTTGACCATCAGTTGTACAAGTCAGAATCAAACCAGAAGCGTGAGTTGCGATTTCAAAAATCGAATCATTGGCAAATGATATTAAATTGTCTTTGAAATCAAAGTCACTTAGAATAGTTGCTCCAATCCCTGGAACAGATACAGTTGGAATTCAAATTCCAAATCCAGATCCAAAGATGGTTCGTCTTCAAGATATAATTGCATCCGAAGAATTCCAAAAATGAATGCAAAAAGATCCAACGAATTTGACACTTTGAAAATGAATTGATTGATCAGTTATTGTGAAGACTTTGGATTCTATGCCACATTTGCTTGTAGCTTGAGCAACTGGAAGCTGAAAATCTGTTTGAGTAAACTGATTCATTTTGTCATTGATGTACCAAAATACACCATCTGAGCTTAAATTTCTTATGGTTGATCCAAAACAAGTTGAATTGGAATTATATTCTGGGCTTCCATATATGCTTGGACCAATTGTTTCAGATCCAGATAAGGCTTTGAAATTGCTTCGTTGGGCAGTAGATGAGATGGAGCACAGATATTCATTATTAAAAGATAAGAGAGTAAGAAATATTGATGAATATAACCAAAAAATCATCGGAGAAAAAATGTTTCGTATTGTGTTTGTCATCGATGAATTGGCTGATATGATGATGCACAAAAACAAGAGAGATGTAGAGACATGCATTACTCGTATAGCTCAAAAAGCTCGTGCAGTTTGAATTCATCTTATCGTAGCTACCCAGAGGCCATCAGTAAATGTTATCACGTGACTTATCAAAGCAAATATGCCAACGAGAATTGCATTCTGAGTGGTTTCACAGGTAGACTCTATGACAATTCTTGGTAGAAAATGAGCTGAAGATTTGGTTTGAAAATGAGATCTTTTGTATATAGACACAACCACAAAATGGCCAATTAGGGCACAATCTCCATTTGTTGAAACTTGAGAAATTGAGAGAGTAGTACAAACATTAAAAGATAAGTATATGCGCTGATTGTCAGAAGATGATATCTATAATCCAGAAATAATCCAAGCTTTGGAGGATAAAGTTGAGACAGCTTCATGATCTTTTGGAACTTGATGAGCTGGAGGAAGTGATGAAGAATTGATCCAACAAGCTATCCAGGTAATAGCAGAGACAAGGAAGGCTTCAGCTACATTGCTCCAAAGAAAATTAAATGTTTGATTTGCAAGGGCTGCAAGGATTATGGATGAATTGGAAGAAAGGTGAGTAATTTGACCTCAGCAATGAGCAAAACCAAGAGATATTTATATATAATATCATTAATCATTAGACATGTGACAAAGTAAAGAAAAATCAAAATTTCCATCAATATTTTTTGTATGCTGTATGGTATTAGCATTCATTTTTATCGTAATGCAAAATATTGCTTCAGCAGAAGTAGTGAGAGATGCAGCAATACCAAATAATTCTCTTTCAGATTTTATTATACAAAAAGCAGATGAAATAATATCTGAAAATATCCAAGATGCAATAAATCAATATTCACAAAATTTTGATACAGAATCAGATTATTCTTTTCAAAAATATGTCTCAGACAAAAATGTTTTGCAAAATAAACAATATGAACCATCTGATTTGGTCTCATTTAATACAGAAAATATCGTAAATAAAGCAGCAAGACCATATTTGAGACAAGCAGCAGCAACCGCTTTTGATGAGATGACAGAAAGTTTCTACTCAGAGTTTTGAGAAAAAATATATGTAGCGAGTGCTTATAGGACTTATGAAGACCAAGTTCGCTTATTTGATGGATGATGTTCAAGTATTAGATGTGCAAGAATCGGAGCAAGTGAACATCAATTAGGTTTAGCTGTAGATATCCATGTGGCTACAAAATATTGATACACACATTTTTCATCTGGGTACTTGGATTGGATGAATGAAAATGCGTATAAATATGGTTTCATAAATACTTACAGCAAATGATCACAAGTAGATTGAAAGATGAAAGAAATTCGACACCGAAGATATGTTTGAGTACCATTTGCTACAGAACTTCATGAAAAAGATCAATCATTTGCAGAACGAATAAATAGTAGTGAAGAATAATTAGTAAATATTTAGATATTAATTGGAATTATGACTGATTTAGATGAAGAATTAAAAAAAGCACAAAAGCAAGCAGCTCAAAAATGAGATGACCAAGCAAAAAAAGATGATAAAAAACAATCAGGAGATGATTGAGATTTTTCAGAAATAGAACAAGAAATTTGAGCTATGGATCAAGTAGAAAAGATTCAAAAAGAAGTAGAAAAGTTGCATAAAGACCTCCAAGAACAAACCGAAATAGCAACAAGAGCACAGAGAGATTATGTGAATTTGAAATTAGATTTTGATAGATATCAAAGACAGACAGCTGAAAAGGAACAAGATTTGGAACTAATGTCGTTGCTTTCTAGTGTAAAGAAATTTTTGCCATTTGTAGAAGATTTAAGAAAATCTTTGGCAAATATCCCTGAGGAGCACAAATCAGATCCATTGGCTCATGGAGTTCAATTAGTTTACAATAATTTTTTGAAGACTTTGGAATGAATTAATGTATATCAAATAGATGCTATCTGACTAGTACCAGATGCTACTTTGCATGAGCCAGTTTCAGCAGTTCCTGCTACAGATGAAAAGCAAAAATGAAAAATAGTCCAAGAATTTGAGAGAGGTTTTGTTTATAGGAAAAGCGATAAACAAATAGTTTTGAAGACTTCAAAAGTCATTGTTGCTCAGTAATTTTAATAAAATTGTATTATTAATCTTCTAAATGATCAATTGCATATTGTGCTTGTTCTTTTGTAAATCACTCTCAATATTCCGATACTAACTGTTCATATACTCTTTGTTTTGACATATTTTGATGCTCGTAATAACTTTGTCACTTTTTTAATGCATTATAATTATAATCAGCTTTTACATTACTAATAGCATAATCAGCAGCTTCTTTTGTAAATCACTCTCCATATTCAGATATAAGTTGATTGTAAAGTTTTTTTTCCGACATATATTGATGATCAGAATAGTTTTGAGCTTTTTTTAATGCATTTTTATATTCTTTTGGCACTTCAATCTCAACCTCTACTGTTTCTCAACTCTCATCGGTCTCTTCTACAATCATCGTTTGTGAGCCTGTATTTGTATTAGTTGTATTTGTATTTGAGTTTTTTCATAGTGCTCAAAAAAATGCTAACACTAATATTATAATTCCAATCCATCATAATACTCAAATTTTCTTTTTTTTCTTTTCATGTTTTTTCTCTAAAAATTCTCAACAGTGTTGGCATTTTACAGCTCACTCTTTAATCTCATTTTTACAAAAGGGACATTCTATAAATCATTTTTTCATAATTATATTTTAGAATATAAAAAAAGACACCATAATTCCTGGTGCTTCTGAATATTTACGAACTGTTTAGTAACATAGATATTCCCACGAACTATGATGTCGTTTGTTATCTATATTACTTGTGAAACAATTCAAAAAATTTTATTTCGTAATACTCAGAAGCAATTTTATTGGTACAAATCTGATATTTATTTTCAAGTTCTTTTTACTTTGAAAAATGTCTTACTTTTTGTATATATACTATATTCTTCGGCTAAAGCCTTAGAATGACATTTATATTCTATTCTTCCTTATAAATCCTTCATCAATAGATATAGCAAATATTCCGCATAAACCTTGAGTTTATCAGTTCAAAGATAAAAAAGGGAATATTTTGTATATCTGAAAAGCTAAGAATCTGAAAAATAGGGTTTCTCAGTACTTCAACCCAAATTCAGTCCGGAAACAGGAGATGTTGAACTTGGCTGAGACTGTAGATTTTTTTCAAGTTAAAACAGAATCTGAGGCTTTGTATTTAGAAGATAATTTGATAAAAAAATATCAGCCACCTTTTAATAATATGCTGAAATGATCAAATAGTTATGCTTACATCAAAATCACAAACGATGACTTCCCACAGATAATTATTACCAGAAATAAAATCAAAGACTGATCAAAATATATTTGACCAAAGTACAATACGAGAGAATTAAAAAACTTTTTGCAATACTTGAGATGTATCCTAAAATGGAGATGATGTAAAAAAACAGAATTCAAAAAATGAAAAGTTTGTTCAGATTGCCATTTCTGACTATGCAAGTGACGATGCTCAAAACAATATTTTCCAGATCTTGAACAGGCCAAAAAAGAATATTCAAATATTATCTTTTTGATTGAGCAATTTTTCAGAGGTAATACGAAACCTATAGAACAAGAAATCAAAAAACAAATTAAATTAGCAGCTGAACAACAGCATTTTGAGCGAGCAGCAAAGCTTAGGGATATTTATCTACAAATAGAAAATTTAGTAGAAAAGCAGACTGTAGTTCTGTCCAAGGATACTACTTGATATGTTTGTCAGATCAGAGAAATCTCAGGTCGGCTCGTTTACACTGTGCTAAATTTCTTTGAATGAAAGTTGATAGATGTAATTATTAATAAAAAGAATAAAGAAGATTTTGATGAATATTCAGTACTATCATCACTGGAATCTGAGCTTGGAAATTTAGAGAAAAAAGAAATCTATGGATCAGTATTTTATCATACAAAGAAAATCAAATTAAATAAAACTCAAACAAATGATATAAACAATTTGATTGATTGATTTTTTGATTCTTATGTGGTTGGAGAATCATTTAGAGATGAAAATATGATCAACTGACTACTTGCTACATTGCAAAACAAATATTCTCTCAAAAATTTTCCATATCAAATTGAATGTACTGATATTTCTCATCTTTCATGAGCATATACAAGTGGAGGTTTATCATGTTTTGTTTGATGAATACCAAATTACAAACTATACCGTAAATACAAAATTAATGCAAAAATTGATGTGAAATCATGAGATGATTATGCAGCATTGACAGAGGTGATTACCAGAAGATTTCAAGATACACAGAATTATCCAGACTTATTCATTCTGGATGGATGAAAAGGACAACTAGGAATTCTTAGAGATTTATTGAAACAAGAGCGATTCCAAAAAGTATATGAAAAGGTAGATTTTGTATCACTTTGAAAATGAGTAGCTAGACATACATGATGAAAGCTAAAATGAGAAAAAGAAAAAATATTCAAATTTTCTAATTCATTTGAAATTCAACAAATCGATTTAGACTATGATCAAGCCGACAAAATTCTTGTAAAAATTCGTGACGAAGCACATAGATTTTGTAATGCATATAGAAAAGAGCAGATGTCTTGATGATTAAAATCAGAGTTAAAAAAAGCTAAGAAATAATTTTATCTATAGATAATTAAATATGGGAAAAGAAAGGAAAGTTATAAATTATTATGTTTTGTGTAATAAATTAAAAAATTTAATTAGAACAGGATGGAAGACTTGGCACGTACATAGAGAAAGATTAGAAAGCGTTGCAGAGCATATTTTTGGTGTTCAAATGCTTGCGATTGCTATGAAATCAGAATATGAATACGATATAGACATATCAAAAGTCATAATGATGATAGCAATACATGAGCTTTGAGAAACAATAATTTGAGATCTGACAGAATTTCAAATAACCAGACAGGAAAAAGAAAAAATAGAGCATGAAGCTGTACACAATATTTTAAAAGATTTGATTGACGGTGAAACTATCGAAAATATATTTTTGGAATTTGATGAACACAAAACAAAAGAATCACAATTTGCTTATCAATGTGATAAATTAGAATGTGATCTTCAATGTAAATTGTATGACGAAGAACATTGTGTCGAAATTGATGTAGAAAAGGATAAAGATAATGTCCACGACAATACTGTCATGAAACTGTTTGAACAAGGTAAAAGTTGGTCGGAAATGTGGTTGATCTTCGGTCAGATGAGACACAACTATGATAAAAATTTTATGGCTGTATCAAACTATGCATTAAATCATAAAATATCATAAATTAATATGTCAATATCTTTTATAAAATCTTGTTGAAAATAATAATCTCTCTTTTCAAATTAATGTCCATTTTTTGATAAAAATAATTTTTTGGATATAATTATATTGTTTATGAATTTATATCGAGAAATTATTATGACAAAGAAAGGAAGACAAGTATTATGATTTATGGCTTTGTGTACTCGAGTAGCAATCATTTTTATGGATGCTATCGCTTTTTCTCAAAAAGAAAAAATGGAGAATCAATGAGCGACACAGGTTTCCAATATGCACAATTCAGCCGATGATATACAGATTTTCCCACAATCAGAAAAAGAAAATACTTCATCGACTGAAATCTCTATAATTCAAACACCTACTTATGATCCAATAGTGCCAAATGATACAACTACGATTCAGACAGAGTCAGAAAAAGATAGCTACACATTTCAAAGTCAATTTACATCAGAGCTGGAATCTGTAAATGTAAATGTAATATCATTGGATGATTTATCATCAAAAGTCTCAAATAGATTGGAAATTCTCAAATCTTTGTACAAAAAGACAAATGATGAAAAAGTTTTGAAAGTTTTGATAGACGAATTACTTGCCAACTATCAATTTAACGAGGTTAGAAACTACATGGCAGATATTGATATATTTAGTTCATCAGTCATTGATAAGCAAAGCTACATTTACACATACATAAACACATTGGTAATTACAGACCCAAATAGTATGAAAAATTTCATCAATTTTATTGAACAGATGAAAGCAAAAAATCTGATATCATCAGATGAATACTTGTTTTACAAATGACTACAAAGGGTCTGGGATTGAGAATACGATATTGCATTGGAAACTATGAAACAAATATCAAATTCATCATATTCTGGATTTATTAGCCAATTTGAATCAACTATCAAAAATTATAAAAGCCAAAAATGAATGCCAAAATATTATGAGGATGCATTGGTCTCTCTGACGGCTCTAAAAAATTGATATTTTTCTATCGCAAATAAACTTGCAGTTGAAGCTATTCTTGAAAAAAATGATTATATTTTACCATACCAAGTCTTAGCTTATTCAAATTTCTTGACCAAAAAGCGAGATAAAGCTATCTCATATTTTTACAATTTATCATCATTGGATATAGAAAACAAAAACAAATACGATTTTTATTTATGAATATCTTATTATCGACAGTGAGAATACGAAAAGTCACTTACCACGCTTTATCAATTGATTGGTAATTCAGAGTATAGGATAGATGTTTACAGATATTTATTACTCGATTATGAAAAATTGTGACAAAAAGAAAAGATGGTGCAAATCTGGCAAAAACTTTTGGGAGAATATAATTTGACAGAATCAGATTTCAAATATTTCTATGATATAGTATTTTTCCAGCCATTTTCTCAGTGAGAAAAGAGTACAATTTATGAAAATTATAAGCAAATATCATACGATATGGTAGCTATGTGTTATGATAAATTTGGCTACAAAAATGATACATGTATCTATTGAGAAGTTTGATTTAATATTACAAATTGATTGCGAAATTGAGTGGAGGAGAACTTACTTTACCTAGCAGAAAATTATCCACAAGCAAATATCTTCCAGGCATTGTGAGATTATTACAAAAAAAACAATGATAAAGCAAAAGCAAAATCTTATTATATCAAAGCAATTTCTTATTCAGATAATTCAATCCAAAAATGATTGATGGAGTCCTCTTTGTTGAAATTAATGGACTAAGCAGCTAAATCTATAGATACTTCATCATACATGTTTATAGTTTTTGCCTCTATATTTTTACATAATTTTTCTATTTTTTCAGCCTCAGAACTACTTATTTTTGCAAGCTTTTCATTTTCTCCACTTTGTAATTTTTCCATATGTTTTTCAAAACTTCAGTCATCCTTAGCAAACATAGCTATAGTTTCACAAAGATCTTCTTCAGCTCTTTTTTCTTTGGTATCGTAATCTTCATGACATGATACTGGGAATAGCTGTTTTCCGTATTTCTCGTTTAGTTCAATAATATTGTTTTCTAGTTCTTTTACTCATTCAGCGCCATCTTGTTTCGTTAAATGAACTATTTCATGAAGTAATATTAATGGAGCTTTATTTTTATCTTTAGTTCAGACTATTATTTTATTTCCACTATCAGATCCACGTAAATGTCATTCTTTACTAGACTTATCCATCACAATTTTTATTTCTGGATGCTTTTTTCTGAGATAACCGATTAACTTTTTTCCTCTCCTACTTTCTATCTTTTCAGGATGCCTATCAGCATCTTTTACTTCTTTCTTTTCTTCTTTTTTCTCCGGCTTTTCTTCTTTTGTCTCTGGTTTTCATCCATCACCTTTTCATTCAGATTTTTTTTCTGCTGGCTTATCAGCTGGCTTATCTTTTTGTAGAGAATCAATTAAATCCTGTATACGCTTTTGTAATTGATCATTATTTTCTAATGCATTCTTTAATCTTTCAGATAAATCAGATACTTTAGTCGTTAAACTATCAACTTGAGCTCTCAAAGCAGATACTTCTTGTGCTGAAGAAGCAGCCGCAGCTGCAGCAGCAGTAGCAGCAGCGGTTCAAGCCACAGCAGCTCAAGTAGCGGCCGCAGTCTTTTTTGAAGACGCACTTAGAGCTTCTGGTGTCCAAACTCATTTTTTCTTTCCAAATTGTAGTCCAGAGAACCAGTTTTTATCTTTATTTATGAAATTAGCTGTTTTTAATTTATCATAAGAAAAATCCGAAAGAGGTCTTTTTGAAAAAACTCTACCAAATGTCGATCTTCGAGCGTTTGTCACAGTGTTTTTGGCAGTATTCCATACGTCTACTACTCATTCTGTAGTAGTCAAAGCAGCCCTTCAAACTCATTCAACAGCAGCTCATGTTGCTACAAAAGGGCTCAAAATTATGTTTCCAACCCTTTGGTACCATTTTCATTTAGTCCAAGCATCCACGAAAACATCCTTTATAGCATGTCATGTATTGCTTATCACTTTCAAAATCCTTTTTGGAACATTTACAACTGTATCGATAGTATCTGTACCTGAATTCAAAGCAGTACCTAGTACTCTAGGTCATGTCGCTAAGGTATTTAATATTCTATTTCAAGCATTTCTTGCTCTCTCTCACATGAATATTTTGCACTATAAATAAAAAACGCATACTCGATTATATATATTTTTTATCTTTTGTCAAATAAAATTAGACTTTTTTTTTGAGGTTTTTTGACATAAATTTTTTTTTGGTATATAATGAAGTATAGGATTTTATATTTTAAATTAAAAAATGGCTTTAGAAACATATGAATCAGACGCATTAAAAGAATTGTTGGCGGTTGATTGAATAAAAGAAAGAGAATTAAAACCTGATGAAATTAAAGATGTTGCCAGGAATTTTTCAGTACAAGATTTATATCCAATAGCTGTAGCTTTAAATAACAGACATCAAAAGGTAGACTGAGTAAAATGAAGCAGAGAAAAATTAGGAATGAATATTTTGGCACTATTATCTCAGTGTAATGAAAATGAAAAACAGGCTTTAAGCGAAGAAAATCAAAGAAAAGTGGAAGAACAACAAAGAGAAATAGATAGAATACAAGCAGAAAAAGCCGAGGATGAGAAAAATAAAAAGGAAGATATAGCAGCACTAAAAAGGTTGCTAGATTATGATGATAGAGATAATTCTAGAGAAAATAATGAAAACGTAAACAGTGTGCTGGAAGTGGTAGCTATAAATAACAAAAATAGGACAGTTTTAGATCAAATAAAAAGATTACAAAAGGATTTAGATGAAGCTACTGACTTAGCAGACATTGACCGTATAAACGAAGAACTAGAAAAGAAAAAATTAGAATTAAAATGATTAATATGACAAAAAGATGATTTATATTACAAATATTTTTGAGAGAGATATGATGATGATCATGGAAGAGGAATCCAAGAATTTAAACGTTGGTGAAAACTATTTGGAAAATGAGTAAATCAAGAGACATGACAAACTGTTCATTGAGTTATGAGCCCTCTAAAACCTAAACGTATAGCTCGTATGAGATTAAATCGCGTAATTAGACAAATGAATAGAATTTGAAAAGATTCGACAGCATGAATGGAAATGGTCATGAAAAGATGCTATTTAAACGGAATCCGTCCAATTAGAAGATGAATGAAGGGACTCGCAAACACATTCAGATTAAAAAATCCAGCTAAATTTAGTGAAAAATATGAGGAACAGGCAAATGAATTTATTAGAGATTTAACAAAAAAATTGGAAACAGCATGAAAATTATCAGGTGAGGATAAAAAAGCAATAGCATTAATTGAAAAGAGGTTAAAACGATACAAGGAAGATTACAAGAGACAATTTTTACAAATGTAATTTTTAATTTATAAATTAAGAAAAAATGAAAACATTAAAAGAAGCTGTAGAATACGTATATAATTATATCAAAGATTACGAAAAAAATAACGAAGAAATTTTGGATCAAGAAGCATTATATGATATGATGGAGGAAATGTTGCTTGAGGCAGTTGATGAAGTATTGTCAGATGATGATATGAAGACTCGAGTTTCAAGTAAAGATGATTCATATTTAGATAAGATATTAAATGAAAGGCTTGGAGAAAATTATCCAGCGCTTCTACAAGAAATGACAAATGATATCTTGAATGAGTATGTTTTGGATGAATGAGAAGATGAGTAATTTACCTATTATAATTTAAAAATGGTTATTACAAAAAAGATAGAAAAAGAGCTACAAGAAAATGTGAGGAACAGAGTAAAAAATGTAGATAGACTCGATGAAGTAAAAAAGTTTGTAAATGACAATTTATTGGATGTTTTTTCATCTCCTGATTTTTTTGTAGATGGAATTACAGAGAGAAAACTCAATGATACTATAGGTTCTATCAGAGATGTAGTAACTCAAGCAGATGACAAGATTGAAAGATTGTTGACCGAATTTGCTACTACATGAGATGCAGCAAGAAAAGCAGCAATTAAAACAGAAATAAAAGATATAGAAGATACAATTACATGAAAAGTGACACAAATAGATATGGCATGAAATATTAGCAGAGATCCATTAAAACCTCATAGATGATGAGTATATGAAGCATCAGATTTTTCATACAAAAGAGAAGATTATGAATGATTGCAAACTCATGCAAATTATTTTGACTTGTCGACGACACAATTATCTGGAATTTGTAAAAGATGAGATTCCGGAGCTTGATTGACTATGGATTTAGATTGAGATTTTTTGAGATTATGAGCAAGATCTCCAGATAGATATTACATAGTTTGAGAAGATGGTAAAGAAATAAAACCATATTGATGAAAATATAAGATTAAAATGGATATGACAGATGGTACTGAAAAAGATGTAGAGATTACATGAATTTCTATAGATCCAGCCACTCATCAATTAAAAATATCAAAAGATGTAACATTTACGCCTGATGATATTGATACAACAAAACCATTAGTATTCAACATAGCCGGTGCATATATTGACGTGAAAACAGCAGCGGGAATTAATACGGGGATTAATGTAGCACATGCAAAAAAAATAGAAGTAACATTGGAATATGATACAGTCGGTAGAGCTGTTCGTAGAAATCTATTTGATACATACAATACATCAGTATCGCCACGCCCAATTGAAAAAGCGTTGGAAGATACATTTACAGATGATTTTGAAACACATAAATATAATCACCACATTGAAAGGAAAGTATTGGAAAAAATTTTGAAAAAATTTAATGCTGCAAAATACGACTCTCTAAATGAAGAACAAAAGGAAAAGCTTTTCCAAAGGATGCTCCGTGGATGATGGAAAGCTTGATGAGGTCCTAGGCTAGAAGATTTTTATACTTCATGAAATGTCAGAGTATATGATACTTATAGAGAACGATTTATCGCAGATGACAAAAAATGGAACAAAGATCCAAATAATATCATGTCAAAACTTCGTTATATAGATTTTATCAAAGATCAAGCATCATCTCAGGATAAATGTAAAGAATTTATAGAAAGTGCACTGGAAAAAGAGATGTCAAAAGAATCAGAATTTAAGAAAATTTGTGCGAGGTTTACAGAATTTTTGGATGAAATAGAAGAAAACAAAACAGATAATGATATGAATGAACGTATGGACAATGAATTCTTTAACAAAAGATGAGTAAGAAAAAAATTGAAGATGAAGAGATGACCATGGTCTCTATTCCGTCCAAGAGATGTAAATTATATGAGATTTTTTAATTGATCATCAAAATCACTGAAAGATCAAACAGTAAATATTTATACTAGAGAATGACATAGAGAAAAATGAGAAAAACAGCCATTTAAGTATGATTTAGATATGTCTATCACATGAACAAACAATATAGAGCTAAAAATAAAACTAGATTGAAAAAAGGAACCTCTTTATTTCAAATCTGGTCAACCATGGACATTGGCTCGTAGAATACTTAGAGATAATGAAATACTATATTGAAAAGCAAGAGCACATATTTGTTTCAATATATATAGAGCTATGGTAGAGATTGCTAAAGAAAATCACATGTCTCTAAAATATCGTGATGCTTGAAAATTGAAAGAAATCGATTTCGTCGACGGAAATTTGGTTATAAAAGAACGAAATGAAATTTGATATAAATCAGATAAACCAGAAGAAAAATTTACTCAAAAAGTATTTTTGTGAGTAAATGATTTTGAGAGAGAATGAGATGTAGATGATATTTGAGTATTAAGAAGATGAATAGAAGGATTGGGGGTTCATTTTAATAAAGCCATGAATACATTACACAGGAAATATCGTAAATGAGTTGAAAGGAGATTTGTATGACTACTACATTCACGCAATAGGTTTAGATTACCAGTTTCTGCACGGACATCTCCTATCAAAAAGTTATTAAATTGTAAGACTGTTTCAAATTTTGATTTTAGCACAACAGTAAATTCAAAATGAGAAGCTATAGCTATCGATTTTGCAAGAAATAAATTTACAATAAATATGAATTGATTAAAGAAACCAATTTCAGGAAGGGATTTATGAAAATTATTAAATCATAGAGAATGAAAAATTAGAGTTTTTGATGGTGTGGAAAGAGATATAGCAGAATGAGTATATATAGCCTTGATTAGCAAACTTAGAGAAAATTCAAAAATTGCCCGTACAAACTTCTGATTCGTTGATGATGTCACTTGAAGATTGTATGTTTTAGACAAAGATGGTGACTTCTGATATATACCAAAAAAAGATCGAAAAGGTGTCTTTGGTCATCCTATGAGATGATTTGTATGATGATTAATTCCAGGCATAAAAAAGTTTTGAGCATTAAAAGAAAGGAAATTGTCTACAATCAAATGATATAGAAAATTAGATCCAGAGACAAATGCAGACGAGATTCATGAAATTTTGAAGAATCCATTTTTGATGCAGAGATTAGTCAGAGCAATGAATAGGAGAATGTGATTACTAGAATCAATGAGATCAATATTTTGGAGTTAATAGATAAATATAAATAGTGATAAAAATATAGGATTAAAAATCCTATATTTTTTATAAATTCAAAATATGTCAAGTTGTGTTGTAAAATATTTAAGAGGATTTTTGCAAATTTTTTCGTTTTGGAATAAAATAAAATGTAGAAAACTTTTTATTATATATTTCAAAAAAAATGGACAACAAAAAAACCTATGAAGTTATTGGAAATGAATTAGACAAGAGAATTTCTAAACTAGATCAGGTTATTGAATGAATAAAATGAGAACTTTTTGATGTACTGACATTGTGACAGGATAAGGAATCAAAGTGAGAAAATATTGATAAAATTAAGCAAGAATTAAGTAGTAAAACTGCTGCAGGTAAAGATCACTTACAAGGTACTGATGAAGAATCAAAAAGGAAAAAAGGACAATATATACAAAATCTAAAAAATATTTTAAATGATTTGGATGAAAAAAGAAAAAATAACTATAATCATCCAAATAACACATTAAATTTGGATAAAAACTTTGATAAAAAAATATTGGAAGCATTTGCAAGTGACCTTATAGAAGAAGCAAATAATAAAGAGATGAAAAAACCAAATTCAGCAATGTGGAAGAGAATATTAAGTACAAAATCTAAGGAACCAGATTTTTACAAAATGTTAAAGGATATAATTAAAGATAAATATTCAAGTCTTTCAGAAGTTCAAAAACGAAATTTAACAAACTTATTACGAAAGGAGTGATCCCAAAAAAGTAAGGAAGATGAAGATTCTCCGTTGGATGTCCTATTGAGAAAACAAAAATGAACTATTACATTGACTGATAGAGACCAAATTTACGAGAGGTGGGATTCTTTGTGAATATGAGATGAAATTGAATTTGAATCCGAGAAAAGACAGCAAAAAACACACAATCCAAATACTGGTCTAGAGGAAAAAGAAACCATTGTAGATCGTTCAATAACATGGAAAATTTTAGATAAAGATAAGTACGGTAATATAAAAGTTGAAATTAAAGATATTTCCCTTCCATCAGGTCAGCAAATACGCACAGACTGGATTAATATAGAAGAACAGTGCTCATGAATTGATAAAAGAAAAGGAAATGAATGAGTTTCAGTAGTTTTTCCAAAGGAAGGTTCTAAAGGTGAGGAAAAAAATATTGTATCATTATGAGACCCACAAGGTTATGGTTGATATTGATGTAGGTGGAAAATAAAAAAAATAACTATTCCATATACATCAAGATGATGAATTAGTCAATCATGATGAAAATGACCAGATGGATGAAAGTGACCAGATGGATGAAAATGACCAGATGGATGAAAGTGACCAGATGGATGAAAATGACCAGATGGATGAAAATGACCAGACGGATGAAAGTGACCAGATGGATGAAAATGACCAGACGGATGAAAGTGACCAGATGGATGAAAATGACCAGATGGATGAAAATGACCAGATGGATGAAAATGACCAGATGGATGAAAATGACCAGACGGATGAAAATGACCAGACGGATGAAAGTGACCAGACGGATGAAAATGACCAGATGGATGAAAATGACCAGATGGATGAAAGTGACCAGACGGATGAAAGTGACCAGATGAATCATGAGAAGATGTCGCTTTTGAAGAAAATGTGGTTATTTCTGATGTATCAGAATCTTACGAAGATATGATTTCACGTGAAGTAGAAAATGAAATCAATGAAGAATGGCATAACACAAGTCGATATAATGTATTTAAATTTGGTAAATTATGGTTGGCTAGATGAAGAATTAGGAAAAAAAGGATTAAAGAAATGAAGAAATGATACCAAAGGACTCCTTTTACAAGTAATTGATTAATTAATGCAGAAATGAGTGCACAGGCTGCGCGTCATGATCTAGAAGAGAGTTTGCAATCAAAGTGATTATCTCGCGATGCATTTTGAAAAATAGAAAGGAAAACTTTGATTGCATGAAATGAATCAGAAGAATTTTACGAAACCGAAAGATGAAAAGAGTTTAAAGAAATGTGTCAAGAGTATGTAGCAGGAACTATCTCACAAATAGAATTCCAAAATAAATTTAATAAATTTGTACAAGATAAATTATGATTGCCTAAAGAACAACAATTTGTAGCTACCAATGTTTTAGAGAAATTAGATGCAATCAAAAATGATAATATGTTGTTAAATTCAATTACGACAGATTTAAGCTCATATTTAAATGATCACGATCAATCTCATTTTGATGAAATACGTAAAAAAATTGATGATGATTTCAAAAAATATAAAAGAGATCCAAGGTTTAGAAAAGAAATTCTAAATATTTTATGAAATACAGAATGACTATCAAAAGAAGAGTTAGATGAAAAAATCAATAAATTTATAAAACACGAAAAGGCATTAGCAAAAATGTCTACTCAAAATTTAAAAATTAAATTAGATTTACTTACAAATGGTAAATGAGCATACCAAACTAATAATAAAGATCGTGAAAATCGATTATATAAATTTGGACATAAATTGGATAAAATGCCTCGATGGTGACAAGCTCTAACAATTGCATGAATAAGCGCATCATGAATAGCTGTATGATTATTATGATGATCTGCTTTAGCAGCTACTGCGACATTGTCTGGTTTAGTTTGAGCTAAGAATTTCATCAAAAAGTGGACACACCATACAAAAGAGCAAAACACATATGAAAAGAATTTGACTAGAAATTACGAAGAAGAAATTGCTAAAATGAAAAAACGAGAAAAAATAAGCACAGAAAAAGATAGTAATGGTAAATATACACATTCATGGTTTAAGCGTTATAAAGCAAAAAGAGAACTCGAACTATATTGAAAAACAACTCAGGCAGAGCTTCAAAATGAATCTACATGAAATACAAAAGAGATTTCTACAATAATATTTGGATTATTAGATAATTATGATTCTCTTAGTCCTGATGAAAAAAATGCACTCAATTGTACACTTATGGATGGTAAAGCTAGATTAGAAACATATTGGAATATGTGACATAACTTTTTAAAATCAAAGGATAAAAATCAAATTGAAAGAGACTTTTATGAATTAGAAAATGCTCTTACTTTGGGTGCTAATCGTATTATTGGTTCATGAGCAACATTAAACGACATTGCTTTAATACCAGCATATGATGAATCTTGAAAGGCTGTAGATTACAACGATTTGCTAAAATTATATAAAAAAGATTATAATTCAGCAACTAAAAAATTTAAATGAGAAAGAGCATGGTTGTCTACTAAATGGTGATTGTGAACAGCAGCATTTACTTTTGGAACTGCTGCTGCTACTCAAGCAATTACTCATACTGGAATGTTTGCAAAAGATGCAGTTGAATGAACACTGGGTACTCCAGATAGTCACGAAACATTTACTTCAAATGCAAGAGATCACTATGGTCTATGAAAATGGGAAACAGATAATAGTGAGATATTTAGAGCTGCACAAGATAATATTGCAACTTTACAAAATTCTTCATCATCATCTGTCAGAGTATACTTGTCATCATGAACTGATTGATCACAAATTGCTCCAGGAAGTCCTATATTAGATCCTGAAACATATAGAACAGAAATAGAAGAAACAATACAAGCACTAACACAATCAAATATCAGCAATAAGACCGAGATAATACAGCATTTGCAAGATGGGTTACCAACTAGTTGATTTACAAATCATACATTATACTCCATGAGAGATCTTAATGCAATTGAGCAAATAGCTACATGATCTTGAAATTTTAGTTGAAAGATGGAATTTGTACATGATGTAGCAAGTTGAATTGATTGACAAATAGCTCACGATGCATGATCTAGATTTACTAACGCAATTATAGAGATTACTAATACGATACCAGGTACTCCATGAACTAAGGCTGTTGAAGCTTGAAAAAAACGATTAGTGGTTTGACTACCTCGATTCTCAAATACCTTTAAGAGGAAAAATGAAGGGGAACCAGTAAATCAGCCAAAAGATAAACCAAAAGACCAGCCAAAAGACCAGCCAAAAGACCAACCAAAAGATAAACCAAAAGATAAACCAAAAGATAAGCCAAAAGATCAGCCAGAAGGGCCAACAAAATGACCTAATAAAGGTCCATGAGTAATATTGCCTCCGGTTAAAACAGACGATCCAGCAGGACCAACAAAGGAGCAACCTCCAAGAAAAACTATTAAATGAAAAATAAAGTGAGTAGTTACTAGAGGTCATCCTATAAATATTACTAATGATAAATGAGAAACGATCCTTGCTGATGTAGATGATCTATGAAGTAAATATCCTTGAGACGGACAACTTTTACCACCTAGAGATGCAGCAAACTTATTCCTTTGATACTGGAAGAAAGGGTGGCGTGATCATTTTACACCAGAAGATAGAAAGGAACTAGATAATTTAAATTTAGATGATGATGCACAAAGAGCTTATCTTGAATCTCAGATTATAAAAGACAGAAATAGTATTGAAGAAAGTGATACATTAAGAAGATTTAACAAAAGCAAGGAAGTTTCAAAAGATTGGATTAAAACGTTTCTTCCACAAATAGTATGAAATGTTGATGCAGAATTACTAAACGATTTTTTGTCTGATGATAGAATTCATGTGGTATCAGATCGTGATTATCTTGGTCTTACTGGTTCAGTATCAAGTAGCTGATGCTTTAGAACTCTAGATGGAGATATTTATATCAGATATAGTTATCTACAGCAAACAGAACATAATGATATTCGTAGTAGAGTTTGAGATCGGATCAATACATATGGATGATTTGATTGGCATTCAGTATTAATCCATGAAATGATACATTCAATGAGTGCTATGAATTACTTTGTATCTGATGATAATGGAATATTAAAATATGACCAAAGAAGAATTTGACTCCGTCATATAACAAGGGATAAAAATTGAAACCTTTCGTGAGAGACATGACGCTCCATGAATGAGGCAGCAACAGAGTCGTTGTGTTGGGAAATATTATCAAGATGATTTAATTCATTCAAGCAGCCTCTTGATATAAGCTATCTTAAAGATACACATATAGCATATAAAGGTTTCATTGATGTTATTGATCAATTACAAGAAATTGATGGAATAAAACACGAAGATCTTTGGAAGGCTATGCTCATTAGGAAAAGAGCAAAAGATAAAGCTGTGGAGTGGAATACCCCTTTGTTTGAACTTATGTCAAAAGTAAATTGAAGAGGAGAAGTAAATTGACATGTAAGATATAAAAGGCCAGATTATTATGACTTAATCTCAGAAAGTATGGATTTTTCACACGAAGTATTTAATGAAAAAGTAAAGAGAAACCCAAAAACTAATTTTGAAACCAAACGGATAGTTGATTTTATAGCAAAAAAAGATATCAATATATTAAAAAATTATGTTAGATCTCAACATAAAACGTTGCGTGATGTGTTTAATAAATCGTTACTTACAGAAGATTGAAATGATTTTAAAAGAGATATTTTATATGCTTATAGTTGAAAATAGTTTAAAAAACATAAAGTATTGTAATTATATTTAATTTATAAAAACAAAAAATGATGAATATTGAACAAGAACAATTTTTAAACGATACCCTCGTTATGGCGGGATTTGATCCTGAAGAGGATGACTTTGATATGCTAAAGGAAGATATGCGTCCAATTTTGGAAGAATATATTGAACTTAATCTATATAAATTCTTAAATGAAGAACAAAGAGCAGAATACGATGCGTTAAGAGGAGAAAATTTAGATTTTTTTAAAGATAGAATTGTAAATTTTGATAACATCTTAGCAAGATTGTATATGGATTGGCAAAGAGACTATTTAAAAAACTTCCATGAAGAAGAGTAAAAAATATATTAATATAAAAAATCCTGTCACAATCACGGCAGGGTTTTTTTATTTTTTCCATCTTTACTTTTTTACCAAAATTCTTAATTATTAAATATTAATTATTCACTACAAAATCATGCACTGAATTTACAACCCATACGATTTTTATTTTAATAAAGCTAAACAAGAGTGATATAAGGCTCGTAGTGCTTTTAAGCTTGAAGAAATTCAAGAAAGATTCAAAATAATAGATAAAAATACACATAAAGTTTTGGATATTTGATGTGCGCCTGGAAGTTGGATGCAATACACTCATTCATTACTTCAAAAAATGAATGTAAAAGATTTTTCAATTATTTGATTTGATATCAAAGAAAGTACCGTAAATTTGCCAAATGTACATCCTTATGTCCAAGATGTCACAGTGATTGAAAAAATTGATGAAATATTAGAAAAAGAATGAATTACTCAATATGATCCAGAAGTAAAAAATTCATGAGTAGATTTTATACAGTCAGATATGGCTCCAAATACAGTATGACATAAATCAGTAGATGCGCTTCGTTCTGTTTGATTACTCGAAGAAACCTTGCGAATTTATAAGAAATATTTAAAACCAAATTGAAGATTTGCTATCAAAATTTTTATGTGACCTGGATTCCAAGAATTTGTAGCAGATCTAAAACAACACTTTGGATGAAAAAATATCAAAGTTTTCAAACCAAAAGCTTGCCGTGCAATATCAAAAGAAACATACATAGTTAAAATTTAATAAGATGTCATTTCGACACCGAAGGGAGAAATCCAATTTATTTAAATAGATTTCTCAGTCGTTTAACTCCTTCGAAATGACGATATAATAATTGATATTTTATTATATAAATGAACCATATGAAAATCTGAATAGTTTGATTACCAAATGTCTGAAAATCTACATTGTTTAATGCTTTGACAAATTCGTACTCTGCACCTGCAGAGAATTTTCCATTTTGTACAATCGAACCAAATATTGGTATCGTAGATGTCAAAGATCCTAGAGTAGAAAAACTAGCAGAACTTTCAAACAGCAAAAAAACAGTTTTTGCAAATATTGAATTTGTAGATATTGCTTGATTAGTACGTTGAGCATGAAAATGAGAGTGACTTGGAAATCAGTTTTTGGCAAATATCCGTGAAGTAGATGCTATTGTTCAAGTTCTCCGTTATTTCAAAGATAGTGATGTCGTACATGTAGAATGAGAAGTTGATCCAGTTAGAGATGTAGAAATTATAAATTCAGAATTAGCTTTTTCAGATTTAGAAAGGATAGATAGGATTTTGCCATGATTACAAAAAAGGGCACAAAGTACATGAGATAAATTTGTAAAAAGAGAAGCTGAAGTTTTGGCAAAAATACAAAAGACATTGGAAGAGTGAAAATTGGCGAATGCTATCAAAGATGAATTCACTCCAGATGATGAAAAAATGCTCAAAACATACTGATTCCTTACATTGAAACCATTTATCTATGCACTGAATGTATGACAAGACGATATAAAAAATAAAGAGGCAATTCAAGCAGAATTCCAAGCAAAATTGAATGCACCAGTTGTGATAGTTTGTGCAAAAATAGAATCTGAGATGATGTGAATGTCAAAAGAAGAAAAACTTGAATTCCAGAGAGAACTTTTGGAAATAGATGATATCTCAAAAATACCGACACTTGATGATTTGATTTGATTAGCATTTGATACTGTATGACTTATGTACTATTTTACTACAGGAGAAAAAGAGACAAAAGCTTGGACTATCAAAAAGTGATCTACAGCACCACAAGCAGCCGGAGCAATACATACGGATTTTGAGAGATGATTCATTAAAGCAGAAGTGATAAATTACGATGAATTTGTAGAATTATGATCTTGGCCAAAGGCAAAAGAAAAATGAAAAGTAAGACTTGAATGAAAAGAATATATTGTCCAAGATTGAGATATTATGATATTCAAGTTTAATGTATAAAAATTCAAAAAAATAAAATTATAAGAAAAAAGGAGACAAGATTCGCCTCCTTTTTGGGTGAAAATACTGATAATTTTTGTTAGACAAACGACTTTTCTTCGAGGCTGAGAAAACACTCGAAATGGCCGTTTTGGATTGGGGTAAACCCCATAGCCGTAATTTTAAGATGTGGATTATTCCTTTTCAAAAGATGTAATGCTGCACCAATTGCTACCTCACGGGTGTTCGTGAGTTTTTCTGGGATTGTTATTACAACGATACCAGTTTCGTTGGAATATTTGGTCATTTTCATCTTATCGTTGCTCAAAATACGATTTAAGTCGCAATCAACTTTAATTTCCATAGTGTTTAGCCCTTTCTTTAAAAGTTACTTTTAGACCTTTAAACGTGATAATCATCATTGATTTCAGTTTTACCGTTGGCATCTGCTAGACCATCTAATTCTGCAGTGCCACCGATTCTTGCATCACCATGAACTTCTGCATGGCCGTAGATTTTAGCATAACCGGTTACAATTGCATCATCGTAAATCTCTGCATGACCATAAACTACAGCATTACGGCTGACAGTGGCATTACCATGAATTCGTGCATTACCAAAGACATTTCCATAATTTTCGACACCAGCAGAACCAGAAATCTCTGCATCACCGTGAATTTCTGCATTATTTTGGATTAATGCAGAGCCACTAATTTTTGCATCATCGTAAACCATTGCTTGATTAAGTACTTCTGTACAGTCACGAACCTTAGCATAGTCGAAGCATTTTGCTTTGTCATAAATTTGGGCACGGCCAGAGATTTTGGCATAATCATAGACTTCAGCATCTCCGTAAACCTGAGCGTCTTCGTATACGAGGGCATCGCCATAGATTTTTGCATCTTGAAAGATTTCTGCATTGTCTTTGATTATAGCATCGCCAGAAACTTTAGCATCTCCGCAAACTTTTGCCTCATCATAGACTTTTGCGTCGCCAGAGATCCATGCACCGTGTTCATGACTCAAATTCTTTTCTTTCTCAATGTAGCCACCTATTTCACCGGCTGACGCGACCAATTCACCTTTGCTGTTGATGACATCTTTGATTGCCTTGATTCTGTAAAGGTTGTGTCCGTCCACAGTAATTTCAGTGTCTTCAAGTAATTCATACTTTTTAATGTTCATCTTTAATAATTTTTTGGTTTTACATTTTTTTGATTTACTTTTTCATTTCAATTTTTTTGGTTCTTTACGATTCTTTACTTTTGTAGATTTCTTTGAAATACTTGTTTTTTGCACTAATTTGTAGTGTGTTAAAAACAACACATGCAATGTACAAGACGGCGATGATTACTACCATAACAAATGGAATATTTTTTGTGAAAATAGCCCAAATGACACTGCCAATAGCTGAAAATCCACAAGCAATTATGAGTATGGCAGTAATTTTGCAAAGCACATCAAATTTTCTTTTGGCTTTCTTTTCGTTAGATTCATTTTCCAAATTTTTCATAGTTTTCTCCTTTCTTTTTTAGAAAATCCATGGTAACGCAAATATTAATGACCAGATAATAATCCATATGACAAAACTGATTATTCTTTGGATTTTCCCATCATTCTTTTCTGCTTTTAATTTTAGCATGCTGTAGAGAATACCAAAGAACGCCCAAACAATGTCGTAAATTATTATCAAGGTTGTTCTATCTTCCATTATACAACCTCCTTTCTGCTATTCGTATTCAGCTTCGAGTTCTTGTTTAAGAGTCTTATTCTCTTTCAACTCTTTCAAGAGCCGTTGACGGATGAATTCGTATTCCCAACCGAAGTTAAAGAACAGAAGTAGTGATGGTAATGCAACAACCCATGTTGCTCCGGAGATAATTGCGGACCAAATAGGCTTTGGATCAAATTTTACAAGTGAGCCAATGCCAAGAATAATAGCTGCAAAAAATATTGCAACAAAGATGGACATTAATTTACGAGAAAGCTCGCAATCCTCGAGCTTTTTAAGGAATTCGCTTTTTTCCATAGTTTTTAAATTTTTTATTGTTAGACATTTTGTTTCAATTGTCGAACCATTGCCAGTATTGTATTGTAATGGTTTTACATCCCAGTGCTTCTTGAAGGGTTTTATTAATTCGTTTTAATTCTTCGACTGTTATTTTGGGACGCTTTCTTCGCCCTTCAAACTCAATTACCCGATCTGTAGTAATACACATGTTACCATCTAAATATATTAAGGCAACGTGCAAACAATAATTTTTTTTAAACATAATTTTTTGAATTTTTATTGTCATACATTTTGTTTCAATTAACTATTATTATAATGTTTTTCTTGATAAAGTCAATTAAATAAGAAAACTGGTGGTATCTGTGTCGATTTTCTTAGTTTTTAATCCTTAAAAATCTTTTAAATTTCATAAAAAATTTTGGTTAATTTTTGCTTGACATTGCTATTTCAATAATTATATATAATTGTGTCAGATGTAAAAAGATTACATTTGTGTTTCTATTATTTCTATTTTATACCTTAACCGGAAAATAAATGAATTTCCACGTAAAAATGGACGATAAAAAAATTAAGGTAGATATTGAGTCTACAAATTTAAAAGACATACTAATATACTGCAAACCAAAAGAGAGACTTGTTCTCATGAAAAAGTTCGGATTAAATGGTGAAAAATGAGTTCCTCTTCAAAGGATATGAAAGGAATACAATTTAACTAGGGAAAGAATTAGACAAATAGAAACACAAGCCCTTATGAGATTCAGAAGGTTGATTGTATGAAATCAGACATATATGGAAGTTTTGCAAGAAGCAAAAAAGATTTTGGATGCTCAATGAGGATTCTTAGTAGAGGATTCATTGGTATCTAAATTGGTAAACAAAAATATGTTCAAATTCACTAGAGAAGAATTGAAATTGATATTGATATCTGATTTCGACGTATCATACTTAAAGAGAAATAAATTCATATATAAATCATTCTATTTAGAGCCATTGTACGAAGACCTTTTGACTAGGATGACATTGTATGTACAAGATTATTTCAAAAAGAGATGATCTTCACAAGATGTATATGAATTCATTGGATACCTAAAAGAAAACTTCTCAAAAGATTTCAAAGAAATAGCTTATCTAAAGAATGACTTATTCTACATAAACTTCTTTGAATCAATTAGAGATATGTCAGTATTTGATTGAAAGATTGGATTGCCAGAATTTGAAGATGTAAATCCAAAGACAATCAAATTAAAAATATTGTACACAATGAGAAGAATCAACAAGCCAATTCATTATCAAGAATTGCCTGCAAAAATCGTTGAATGGTTTCCTCAAAAATGAGTTAAAATCAATACAGTTCACAACGAATTAGTAAAGAATAACGACATATTTGTAAACTTAGGATTATGAATCTATGGATTAAAAGAATGGGGATATGAAGGAGGACAAGTAAAAGACATCTTAGTTAGAATATTTGAGAGACATGGTAGAGCAATGAACGTAAAAGAATTATGTAAAGAAATGTTAAAAGAAAAGATGGTAAGTCCAAACACAGTTATGTTGAATTTACAGAAATACAAAGATTTGTTTGTAAGAGTTGAAAAAGGAGTTTATGATCTTAAAAAGTAGTTGGTAATAATATAAAATACAAAAAGATCGTGAGTCGAAAGGTTCACGATTTTTTTGATAAACCAGATTGTCATTAAAATATTTCCTGTGTAAACAAATCCTCCGCCCTCAGCTAGCTGAGCAAAGCTTCGGGTCCTTTATCAAGGAGGAAAATACCTCTCTTGATAAAGAGGGGTTAGGGGAGATTTGTTACACAAATCAAAGAATTTTTAATTCTTCATGATTAATTATTGATTATTTTATATTCCCATTAGTCCCATGAAAAATGATGGTTTTGCTTGGAAAGCAAGGACTAATATTGAAATTACAAGCAGAATACATCATTCAATTCTGGTAAGTTTTCGACCCCTCCTCATGAGTAATACAATCAATAGCATTGTGAAAAACAATAGCATAAATGAGAACGAAGTATCTTGCATCAAATGTCATCGTCATGTACAATTTCCAGAAGATAGTAGACAAACAGGAGTCAAAGTAATTGGAGTGATCGTAGCACTAATTCAGACGATTCCGAGAGTGTTGAAAATGTTGGATCAAACTAAATTTCAGACTCACATATCATATTTCTTTTTCAATATAGCTGTGACTGTCGTAGCTAATTCTGGTAAACTAGTTCAAGCTGCGATAATTGTAGCTCAGATAGCCCATTGTGACATTCAGAAAATTTCTGCAATATAGACAGCTGAATCTACCACAACATCTGAAGATAATACAAGCAATCATAAACTTGCAACCAATTTACTTATGTTTAATAGCATTCATTTTGATCATTTTTTCTTTCATATAAATAACGATAAGATGAACAATACGATTAATATTCAAACAAAAATTCAGTTAAATGTTCCAATTCCAAATGATATATTAAATGATGCAGGATCTGATCATACTGTGATATTTAATATAGAAAGTATGATTACACAAACTAACAAATAGATAAAATTTTTTAATTTCGGAGCGGGTTCTTCTGTGTCTTCTTCTGTTGGTGCTTCTTTTTTGATCCATAAATATCCATTGTATCATACTAATAGAGCAAGTAGCACGATCCCACATCGTCTTGGTACAAAATTATTTCGTAGCATCCAAAAGATTAAAGCAGTGATTGATAACAAGAATATTCAATCCCTATATATTAATTTTTTTGGTATAAGTACAGGTACGGCTAGTGCAGAGATTCATAAAATTATTCATAGATTAAAAATATTTGATCAAATAATGTTTCAAATTGATAGTGATCAGCTGTGGTTTATTGCAGCCATTGCTGATAGGAATAATTCTGGTGCTGATGTTCATATTGCCAAAATAGTTAGTCCAATGAATAGTGGAGATAATTTGAAATATTTAGCAATTCTGACACTTGAATTTACTAATTTATCAGCTGAGAATCAAAGTAAGAATAATCAAACAATTAATAATATAATAGCTCGAACCATTTCAAAAACATGTGATGTAAAAATCACTTCTATAATTATCATTTGAACATCAAAAGCAATATGAACTAAGTTTTTTTGCAACAATTTGTTGTTTTTTATGTAGAAAAGGTTAAAAAATTATTAACTTTTAATTGTTAATTTTTAACTATTATGTGATTTTCATTAGACGCTATCGTATCTTGGGCAAAGAGAAAATGATTTGTTTATCCAAACTCTGAAATCTATGGATGACTTGCTAATGCTTGGGATTTCTGACCATACTGAGCTAAATTGAAAAAAAATATCGCTGACATTTGGGTAAAACACTTTACTCAAGAGAGAGATGATATGGTTTTCATGGATACTGCAATAATTGCTCATCCAACCACATGGAAAGCTAGTGGGCATTTGGCTTCATTTTCTGATGCTTTGATTGATGACAAGCAGACTGGACAAAGATTCCGTGCAGACAAAATCATTGAAGATTTCTTTGAATCAAAGAGAGATTGAATGACTGATGACGAATTGGCTGAAAAATATTGAGTTAAAAATCTTTCTCCAGAATCTTGGGGAAATGATTGAATGAGAGATTTTATAGTTAAAAATATTCCAAATAATCCTGATACAGGAAAAATCGCAGAGTGGACAGATTGTAGAAACTTCAACTTGATGCTTGATACTCATTTGTGACCTGTATCAAATGATGCAAGTAAAGTATACATGAGACCAGAAACTTGCCAATCTTTGTTCACAGATTTCAAGGCTGTATTAGATACTACTAGATCAAGAATTCCATTTGGATTAGCACAAATATGAAAAGCATTTAGAAATGAGATTACACCAGGACAATTCTTATATAGGACAAGAGAATTTGAACAAATGGAAATTGAATATTTTGTAGAAGACAACGAAGAGACAGCAATGAAAACTTACAATCAATGGAAAGAAGATTGTATGGATTACTGGACAAATGTAATTTGAATAAAAGCAGAACATTTGAGATTCAAAGATCATGAGAAATTAGCACACTATGCAAAAGCTGCTACAGATGTAGAATATCTATATCCACGAGGATTTGGAGAAATTCAATGAATTCACAATAGGACAAATTTCGACTTAACTCAGCATCAAAACGAATCAGGAAAAGATATGCAATATTCTGATCCATATACATGAAAGAGATATATTCCACGATGTATTGAAGCTTCATTTGGACTTGGAAGACAGGTAATGGTAGTGATGCTTGAATTCTATGATGAAGAAGAGTTAGAGTGATGAGACAGCCGTGTTGTAGTGAGATTTCCAAAGAAATTAGCACCAGTAAAATTTGCTATTTTGCCACTTGTAAAGAAAGATGAGAAACAAGTAGAAATCGCAAAAAAGATATTCAAAGATTTGACAAAACAATTTGCTTGTGAGTATGATGACAACTGAGCAATCGGAAAGAGATATAGGAGGCAAGATGAGATTTGAACTCCATACTGTATTACTGTAGATCAGCAAAGTTGTGAAGATGGAGAGACAGTGACTATCAGAGATAGAGATACTATGGAACAAAAAAGAATAAAAATTTCAGAAATAGCTGATATGATGTAATAAAGTTTAAATGAAAATAATTAGCAAAAATAAAATAGCATACCATGATTACGCTTTTGAGAAAGACTACGAAGTAGGAATAATTTTGAAGTGACATGAAGTTAAGTCAATCAAATCTGGACAAGTGAATTTGAAAGATTCTGTAGTCAGAATCCAAAATAGAGAATTACGGATAAAAAATATGGATGTGCCACTTTACAAAATGACATCTCCAAATTTAGTGCCGTGATACAATCCGAAATGAGATAGAAAGCTTCTCATTACCAAAAGAGAATTAGCAAAAATTTCAGCATTAACTGATAAACCGTGAAATGTGGTGATTCCTTTGGAAATCTATATAAACAATAAATGATTGATAAAAATAAAAATTTGAGTTGGAAAACTCATGAGAAAAGTAGAGAAAAAACAAATTTTGAAAGAAAAAGATATCCAAAAGCAAATGGATAGAGAAATGAGAAATTATTAGTTTGTTCTTATCTGAAGAAAATAAGTTTGTATATCATTTCAGCAGCTAATTTTATACTGTTGGAATTTTTTTGTCATTTTTGAAGACTGTAATCTGTGTAGCGGATATGTACCGGCAATTCTTTGTACTTAATTTTATTCTTTTTCAACTGCTCATTTACTTCATTTGCATAGTGCATTCAATCTGCTGTAAGTTTTATTTTCCTAAATTCATTTATTTCGATTACTCTATATCCATTGTGTGGATCTGAAACTTTTATTCAGTAGAGTAGTCTTGTGACAAATCTTGATATTGCTAAAATAAACTTTCTACTTGTTGGAATATTTTCAGCTGTTCATCATTCTACAAATCTAGATCACAAGTATGCTCAATATTTTCATTTGTCTTGGTTGATGTTTTTTATGAAATTATCCATATCTTTGATATCCATTTGTCAATCTGAATCGAATCCAACGAACCATTTTACCTTCATTTCATCAGCGTAATTTTGGATGAATTTGTATCAAGTTTGATTTGCGGCTCATCCTCATCTATTTATTTCGTGGGAAAGTATTATTATCAAACAATCTGGATATTGTTTTTGTTTCTCTTTCAAAATTTCCAAAGAATTGTCTTTTGATCAATCATTTATTAAGACTAACTTTTTGAATCAAGCAGCTATGATTTCATCGATGACTTTTCAGACCATTTTTGATTCATTATATACTCTGATATTGAGTACAAAATCATCTTTTTGATTCTTATTTTTATAATTTTTAATTTTATCTTTTACTTCTTCATAAGTCTTATGTACTGCAATAGCAGATACTAATCTAGTCAGTTCTTGCTTGTCTCTAGTCTGATTATTCACTGTTCAAATATAAAAATATGCTAATATTACTATTGCAGCATAAACTATAACATCAGATCATCTCGCTAATCAAAATATAGCTCAAAATCTGTTCAAAGCTTCTCAATTTATAGCAAAATATATCAATAAAGCTGCTCATCAAGCAAATATGATTAAGTGCAAAATATTTGCTTTTTTGTGTTTATATAAATCAATTCAAAAGAATAAGAATATTACAGATACAACTACTATTAGAAATGATAATAATGACATGTATAATCTATAATATTAAATAAAAGCTTATTGATTCATAAATCTCCAAGCATCTTCAATGGCTTGATAAACTGATCTTTTGTATTCTCGTCACAAAACCTGTTTAGCTTTTTGTGGGTTTGCAATACTTGTGGCAATGTCTCATGGTCTTCTGGAAACTATTTGTGTTGGGATTTCTTTTTCTGTCACTTTACCAACTAATTCTACGATCTCTTTTACAGATTTTCCATCTCAAGTTCATATATTAAATATATCAAAATATCATTTGTCAGGGTCTATTTCGTTTTCTTTTTTGTAATCGTCGTATTTCTGTAATTGATTATATGCTGCTAAGTGCGCATCAGCCACATCCATTACATGTATGTAATCTCTAACCCCTGTACCATCTGGCGTATCATAATCATCTCCAAAAATTTGTACACAATCTATTTCTCATTTTGCTACTTTCAATGTATATGGTACTAAATTGCTTGGTACTCATACAGGATTTTCTCCAATCAAACCAGATTGGTGCGCTCAAATTGGATTGAAATATCTTAAATTTACTACATTAAATCATTTAAATGTTGCCAAATCTTTTAACATGTATTCCATAACTAATTTTGTTGTTCAATATGGATTATATGTTCAAACACGGTCATTTTCCGTGAATGGTGGTAATATTTTTGGTGAGTCGTAAACTGTTGCACTACTTGAAAAAACTATGTTTTTCTTGTTGAACTTTGTCATTACTTTCAAAAGAGTTTCAGTTCACAAAATATTATTATCATAATACAAAAAAGGATCCTGGCAGCTTTCTCATACGGCTTTTTTTGCAGCAAAATGTATAACTCAATCAATTTCAGGATGGTTTTTGAAAACTTTTTCTAAATTTGCTTCATCCCTGATATCGTATTTATAAAGTGTTGGTTTTTTTCAGATAATCTCAGCAATCTTATCTAAAATATCGATATGAGAATTTGATAGGTTGTCTACTATTATCAAATCATAACCAGCTTCTCATAATACTGTACATGTATGAGATCATATATAGCCCAATCCTCATGTAACCAAAATTGTACCAGAATTTTCCATTAAAATTTTTATTTAATAAATATACTCAAGAAATACTTATACTAACTCAAAAACAAAATGCAATAAGAACTTAATGGTAACAAATTACGACTTTTTTGTCACAAAGTCAATTTTAATTCGTATATACTAATGTGATAATGTTTAAATTTTATATAAGTTTGTTACAATGCATGTAAAACAATGTGATAGAACTATTTATTTTCACGAGCTTGATGTATAAAAAGTAATGGTTTTAATATTGAAAATACATCAAGCTGCAGAATAAAATTTGCGGCTTTTTTTTAATTTATATTTTGATACATAAAGATGGCAGAAAATGAAACAAAAAAGAATGAAAAGAAGGTAACATTGTGGATGGTAATAAAATATTTTCTTAGAAAAAGTAAACCATATAAATGGCTTTTACTTTTGAGTATTTTGGGTACAATCATAGTTGCTTTAGTATGATTAATTTCGCCAATATATCAGACAAAACTTGTAGATGTGGTGGCTATGACTTGAATAGAAAGACCTGAATTAGTTACTATGCTTTTGAAAATATTATTGATAATAGCATTATTAGACATCGTAGATATATGAGCATGGAGAATGATATGATTTCCAATGATTAAGTATGAAAATGATGTAACAAGAGATATATATCAAGAATGTTTTCAGTATATGCACAGACATTCATACAGATTTTTCTCAAATAATTTATCTTGATCATTAGTAAGGAAAATTAGCAAATTAGCATGATCTTATGAAACAGTAGTAGACACATTTGTATTTTCTATCTTAAGGATAATTATCTTTGTACCGATGACAATTGTCATCATTATGAGAGAAAATATGAAAATTTGACTAATATTTTTAGCATTTGTGTTGGTTTATTCTACATTACAGATAATATTCTTTAATATTACAAAGAAGTATGAAATAAAAGCAAATGAGGAAAATTCAAAAACAACGTGAGAGTTGTCTGATTCAATAATAAATAACTTTAATGTGACAACGTTTGCATCATTGCCATACGAATTTAAGAGATTTAGTGAAACTCTTACATGATGGTTGAAAATAAAGAAAAAGAAATGGACAATTTCCGAATGGACATATTTTTTGAGTGCAATTATTACGGGTACATTTTGAGTATGATCAATATATTTCGCTATCAAGGCTCGGTGACAGTGATTAATACCAGCATCAATAATACTTTTGGTGCAAATGTATGTAGTTAGAATTGCAAATCAATTATCAGATGTTAGATATATATTAAGATCAATGAGTGCTGCATTGTGAGAATCTACGGAAATGCTTGAGATATTAAATACTCCACATGAAATTCAAGATCATACGAGCAAGAAATTGAAGATTACAAGTTGAAAGATTGATTTTGAATGAGTTGATTTTAGTTATGTTGATTGAAGTAAAATATTTGATTGATTGAATTTGAATATTAAACCTGGAGAAAAAGTAGCTATAGTTTGAGCATCTGGAAGTGGAAAGACAACTTTGACAAAGTTATTGTTCAGATTCTTTGATATACAATGATGAAAGATTTTGATTGATGGACAAGATGTATCTCAAGTAACACAGGATTCATTGAGGTGACAGCTTTCTATGGTACCACAAGATCCAATATTATTCCATAGGACAATCAGAGAAAATATTGCATACTGAAGACCAAATGCTACTGAAGAAGAAATTATAGCAGCAGCTAAGATGGCAAAATGTCATGATTTCATTTCAAATCTAAAAGATTGATATGATAGTTATGTTTGAGAAAGATGAATCAAGCTTTCTGGTTGAGAGAGACAGAGGATTGCTATTGCCAGGGCAATATTGGAAAATAAGAGAATTTTAGTAATGGATGAAGCAACATCGTCATTAGACTCAGAATCTGAAAAGTTTATCCAAGATGCTATGGATGAAGTTATGAAAAATAAGACATGTATTGTCATAGCACACAGGTTGTCTACAATTATCAAAATGGATAGGATTATAGTAATGGATAATTGAAAGATAGTAGAAAAGTGAAGTCACAATGTTTTGATAAAAAACAAGGATGGAATATACCACAAACTTCGATCAATTCAGTCTGGATGATTCTTGGTAAGTGAGACAGAAAGCTAAAATCTTTCTTGATAAATAGGGGAGAAATGTTATAAAAATAATGTGCAATTTTATTTAAATATTTTGTGCGTTATGGAAAATAATGAAGTGATTTATTGAGAAAATTTTGAAAATAAAATTCAAAGGTTACGTGATTGTAAACCTGATTTAATTCAAGTAATCTCAGATTTTGACTGAACTTTGACGTACATAAAAGATAAAAAAACAAATGAAATTATCCCTGCAATAATTTCTGTATTGTACAACAAATGATATCTATCTGATGAGTATTCTAAAAAAGCAAAAGAATTAGAAAGTATCTATATCCCTATTGAGAAAGATGAAAATATACCATTGGAAACTAGAAAACTAAAAATGGATGAATGGCGAAGAAGGCACAAAGAATTATTGGTACAAAGCGGTTTATCTAAAAAACACATTGATGATGTTGTCAATTCAGGAGTGATACAATTAAGAGATGGTTGTGATAGACTTTTTAAGATGCTGAAAGATGAAAACATCCCTACTACTATATTTTCTGCATCTTGATTGTGAACTTATGCAATATCTTCATATTTAGAAAAAAATAATGTAAATTATGACAATATAAATTTTGTATCAAATGAGTTTATTTGGGATGAAAAATGAAATGCAGTATCTTGGAAAGAACCATTTATTACCTCATTAAATAAGGATGAAACTGTAATATCTAGCGATACTTATCCAGAATTATATGAAAAAATTAAGGATAGAAAAAATGTAATATTACTGTGAAATGGTACTTGAGATGCAGCTATGGCAAAAGATGAGGATAATGATTTGGTGCTGAGGATATGATTTTTGGAAGGCAAAAATTCAAGTAAATTTGAAAAGTTTAAAAAATTATATGACGTTGTATTGATTTGAGATTGATGAATGGAGGAGATTATAGATATATTAAGCCAAAATATATAATTTTATTACATAAAACAATAATTATGACAAAAGCAAAAGTTTATTTCTCCCCAAACATTACTCCTGAAAAGGTTGTCCAATTGTATCACAAAGTATGATTAGATTTACCGTGAAATATTGCTATAAAGCTTCATTCATGAGAAAAATGAAATCAAAACTTTTTGAAACCTGAATTTTGGAAACCAATAATTGATGAGTTAAATTGAACTGTTGTCGAGTGTAATACTGCTTATGAGTGAGCCCGTAATAGCACAGATAAACACAAAGAATTAATTCACGAACATGGTCGAGATAAATATTTCAAATTTGATTTACTGGATGCAGAATGACCAGATATGGCATTAGATATACTAAATTGAAAAGTTTTAAAACAAAATTTTGTGTGAAAAAATATAGCAAATTACGATTCTATGATAGTACTTTCACACTTTAAATGACATCCAATGTGATGATATGGATGAGCATTGAAACAGCTTTCAATTGGTTGTGCATCTAGTGAATGAAAATCTTGGATTCATTCAGCATGATTTACAAAAGATCAAACGATATTGCGAAATAATTTACCAGAACAAGATAAGTTTTTGGAATCAATGGCTGATGCTGCTTGTTCTGTTGTAAATTATTTCAAATGAAATATGGTATTTATAAATGTTATGAAAAATTTGTCTGTGGATTGTGATTGCTGTGCAGTAGCAGAAGATCCATGTATGAAAGATATTTGAATTTTGGCATCATTGGATCCAATAGCTATCGACCAAGCATGTGTAGATTTAGTTTATGATGCCACAGATGACCCTGGTCAAAAGCATTTCTTAGAGCGTTTAGAATCTCGCCACTGAATCCACACAATAGAGTCAGCAGTTGATTTGTGATTTGGAACCAGAGATTATGAATTGATTCAAATAGATTAAAATATTTCAAAAATAAAAAACGGAGATTTGTTAAAGTGGTCTCCGTTTTTTGTATATATAAATCTTTTTTAGTCTGCATCAATTACTTCATCTGGTTGTGCTGCGTCTCAATTATTTTCTGAGTTTCCATCTGTTGTAGCTTGTTCACTTGTTCCGTTGTTTCAAGCATTTGGATTAATCTCAGCACTGTGCTTTTGATACCAATCTGCAAATTCTTTATTCAATCTCTCTAATTCACTTTCGCATTCTTCTTTTGTAGCGTCTTCTTTGTCTTTCATTGTCTTTGCAGATTCAATCAATTTATTTATTTCATCTTTTGCTTCATCAGACAATTTATCTTTGTTTTCATCTATGATGTTTTGCATTTGATAAGTTAGTTGTTCCAATTTATTTTTTGATTCAACTAAGTCTTTTCTTTTCTTGTCTTCTTCTGCAAACTTTTCTGCTTCTTCTTTTGCTTTTTCGATTTCATCATCAGACAAGTTAGTTGCTCATTGGATGACTACATCTTGTTTCTTTCCTGTAGATTTTTCTTCTGCACTTACTTTCAAGATTCAGTTTGCATCGATATCAAATGTAACTTCGATTTGAGGTTGTCATCTTCTCATTGGAGGGATTCATTCCAAATTGAATTGTCCAAGTGATTTATTATCTTTTGCAAATTGTCTCTCTCATTGTACTACATGTACTGTTACGGCATTTTGATTGTCTGAAGCAGTAGTATAGATATTTGATTTCTTTGCTGGTATTGTAGTATTTCTTGGGATTAAAACATGAGCTAATCCTCATTCAACCTCTACAGCTAATGAAAGAGGAGTTACATCCAAAAGCAATATATCTGTTACATTTCATTGGATGATTCATCATTGAATCGCTGCTCATTGAGATACAGCTTCATCAGGATTTACTGTAGCTTTTGGATCTTTTCCAAATATATCTTTTACGATAGTTTTTACTGCTGGCATCCTTGTAGATCATCAAACCAAGATAACTTCGTTGATGTCTGATTTATCTAATTTACTATCTTTTAGAGCTTGAATAACTGGTTGTTTACATCTATCCAATAAATCTTTACAAAGATTTTCAAATTGAGCTCTAGTCAAAGTTTCAGATAAGTTCTTTGGTTGTCATTTGTCATCTGTACAGATGAAAGGTATCATGATTTCTACTTTTTCTGTCTGAGAAAGTTGCATCTTGGCCTTTTCTGCTTCGTCTTTTAATCTCTGCATAGCCATAGCATTTTCTTTTAGATTAATTCATTCTTTTGTCTTGAATGCATCAACCAAATAATTTATGATTTTTTGATCGAAATCTTTTCATCCAAGTTGTGTATCTCCACTTGTAGATAATACTTGGAATGTTCATTCAGATCCGATTTCCAAAATTGTTACGTCAAATGTTCATCCTCAAAGATCAAATACTACGATTTTTTCATCTTTATTTTTTCATTCTCCATAAGCCAAAGAAGCTGCGGTAGGCTCGTTGATAATTCTCTCTACCTTTAATCCTGCGATTTCTCCAGCTGCTTTTGTAGCATTCCTTTGAGAATCATTAAAGTATGCTGGTACTGTGATTACAGCTTGTGTAACTGGTTCTCACAAAAATTTTTCAGCATCTTCTTTTAATTTTTTCAAAACGAATCCAGAAATTTGTTCTGGTTTGTAGTCTTTTCAGTCAATAGAAATTAAAACTCATCCATCTTTTCATTCTTTCATGTCAAATGGAGAATCTTTTACTTCATCAGCTACTTCTTTAAATTTTCTTCATATAAATCTCTTTGTTTCAAAGATTACATTTTTTGGCTCCAAAATAGCCTTTCTCTTTGCTAGATCTCACACCAACATCTCATCTCATTTGATGTAAACTATTGATGGAGTAGTCCTAGCTCATTCAGAATTTGCGATAACTTCAGATTTGTCTCATAACATGTATGATACACAAGAGTTAGTTGTTCACAAATCGATTCAAATTACTTTTCCCATAATAAATAATAATTAAGAGTTAAAAATTAATAATTGTTTGTCATTTCGAACCCGTATGGTGAGAAATCCAAATTAATATACATGGATTTCTCGCATTTGCTCGAAATGACTTAGTATGTATGACAATATAAAATATTATATCACCAAACACGTCTATGTGCTATATTAATCATTTTTTTTCAAATTGCAAGAAAATAGCACCACATTTTTTTTGGTGCTACACAATTTTTTAAAATAATATATATAATATGTGTTTTTAGTAAAAATTTTTTTAAAATAAAAAAGGCTCCATTACGGTTTGAAGCCTTTTTTGACAAAAATTTACTATATTATTTTTCTTTTTTTATCTTATCTCCAAATCCTTTGATAGCATCTAATACTTCCATAGGAATCATCCAAATAGTAGTATTGCTTTGATCAGAACTAATATCATTGATAGATTCCAATGTCCTTAGGTGTAATGCTCCTGGAGCTTCAGCCAATGTAGCAGCTGCTTTTCTCAAGTTTTCAGCAGCTTTAACTTCTCATTCAGAAGAAATAATCTTTGCTCTTCTTTCCCTTTCTGCTTCAGCTTGTTTTCAGATAGTTCTCTTTAATTCATCTGGTAGGGCGATGTCTCTCAATTCTACAGACAAAACATCTACTCATCGACTATCAGATTTTTCATCAACGATTTGTTTGATTCTTTTACTAGCTTCTTCTCTATTTTCCAATAATTGATCCAACTCAAATTGTCAAACGATATTTCTCATCGTAGTCAAAGCAAATTGAGTCATAGCATAATCAAGATTTTTTACGTTGATTACAGCTCTTTCTACTCGTTTTTCTTCGATTTTGTAATAAATTACAGCGTTTACATTACAAGAGATGTTATCCTTTGTCATAGCTTCTTGACTTGGAATATCTACTGCTTTCTCCCTAATATCTACAGTGTAAGTAGATTGAAAAATAGGCCAAACAAATCTTAATCCTGGTTCTAAGATTGTTGTGTACTTTCATAATGTGAAAACAACACGTCTTTCATATTGATTTACTACTCTCAATCATGACAAGAAGTAAATCAAAAGGATAATAACAAATACTCATAAAGCCATCGTAATATCTTAAAAAAATAAAATTACTAGATTTTAACTTCCATTTTTGCTAATGGTTGCTTGATTTTTATGTTGTTTTTTGATCTGATAAACAATCATAATGTTATTATTTTTCTTACCAATGCAATTTCTTGGATTAATTCAGGATCAATGTACCTTTCAGACGATATTGGGTAGTACTTCAAATGTACTGAATCTCACTCAATTTTTCATTTATTTGTGAATTGTTGTAATTCCAAATAAATGTGTTCGCTAATAAATGGAGCGAATGGAGCAGCAATCTTTACAAAATTATTCAATACATCAAATAAGGTACTATATGCTGAAATTTTATCTTGATCCATTCAGCTTGCTCGGAATCTTCTCCTACTTCTCCTGATATACCAATTTGTCAGACTATCTACAAATCACATCATAGCCTTTGTTGCGTTATCCAAATGATATTCTTCCATTTCTTTTTGTACTTGGATTCCTGTCTCATTCAATGTAGCTAAAATCCATCTATCAAGATCGTTTGTGATTTTATAACTTGGTAATTTTACGATTTCTCATTTTAATAAATCATTTTTCTTTCAATATAAATCTTTCCATAATTCTACAAAATTTACATCATGAGAAACCATCAATACATTGTTTCACTTTTCTTTGGCCAAGATTTCATTGTAACAATCTACTGTCTTTTCATATCATTCTTGCCAAAGTTTTTCATCTTCAATTACTTCGATATCTTTGTTAATATATTCTTTGTATATTTCTTGGATTCTATCAGCAGTTTGTTTTGCTCTTTGTGCATGTGAGGTATAAATTTTATCCAAATCTAATCTCAAAACTTTTGATATGAATGCCTCATCTTCCATACTAGCAATTCATTCTGCTGTCAATTGATCATCTAGATCATATCATGTCGCACTAGCATGTCTCATGAAATATATATCAGTATTATCTGTTTTGAAGTTGTCTACTTTTGCATAAGTTTCAAAGAATTTATAAGCATTAGTCAAAGAAGATGTGAAATCTTTGTATACTTGATCAACTCATTTTTCAGCGAATCTCATTGGTTCGGCTTTTACAGCTGGAGATGATAATACATAAAGTCTATATGCATCTGCACCATATCTTTGGAATAATTCTCTTGGATCTGGGTAGTTGTTCAAACTCTTTGACATCTTACGACCATCTTCAGCCAAAATTAGACCATTAATCACCACATTATCGTATGAGTTCTTTCACATCATAGCATTTCCTAATACATGCATTACTCTAAACCAACCTCTTGTCTGGTCTAATCATTCCATAATCCAATCAGCTGGATAAATGAGAGGTTTCATGCTCCTTGTAGTTCCATCTTTTCTCCTTATATATCAAACCTGTCCAAATGGCATAGATCCAGATTCAAACCAACAATCCATAACTTCTGGTATCCTGTGATAAGTTTTTCAATCAATGTTAAATCGATAATTGTCTACATGAGGTCTGTGGAGATCTATTTCTTTACCAGTATCATTATCATAGTAATGTATTCTCATTTTTTGAGATGCAGATCCATCCATGCGAGGATAGAAGTATTCTCTCCTACTACAATAATCAAAATTTCTAAAGAAATGTATAGCAGAAACTACGACCTCTCAGTGTGCATAAGTGATAATTGTCTTTGTCTTAAATTTTTCATTTACATCTTTAATAAATGATTCAACTCTCTGGAATATGTGGTCTACTGTTTCTCCATCTTGGAATAATTTTTCATTTGTAGGTACAGAAGTCATATTCATACAATGGAATTCTACTCATTGCATGCTTGGATAATATGTCTCATGTACTCTCATATCTACATATATTCCATCGTGTAATTCAAATAATTGCTGATTATTTGGATTTGTAGTGTATTCAATCAAGCTTCAGTCTTTATACATTGATTGAAATTTTTCTACTATCTCATTGTACTTTGGAGTGATTTCATCAACGATATTGGCTCCAAATTTTTCAATCAAGAATGGAGTAGCTGTTTGGAGAGTTCTCTTTAAAGGAGACAAAACGACTATAAATTCGTTTCATTCTTTTAATTCATAATCCAAATTTTCCTTTACAGTTTCAGCTCGTTCTTTTCACTTTTCAGTTATAGTTCATTCTCATAGACAATCTCATTTGTGTGCAACATTAAACTCTGTTTCTCAGTGCCTAATGAAAATATTTTTGGTCAAATTCTTTGATCCATTTATTGTGTTCTGATAAATCTCATCAAGTGTTCCAATTGATAATCTATCTTCACTATCGGCATCATTTTGCCAAATAGGTATAGGAGAACCTCGATATCTATTTCTACTCAAATTCCAATCTGGAGCAGAATCCAACACATCCAAAAATCTCTTTTTCACACTTTCTGGTACAAATCATATACTTTTTGCGTTTTCTATATTATGCTCTTTTAATTCTGGTTCTTTGATGAACCATGAATCCATTGCTTTTGAAATCAAAGCAGTATGACATCTCCAACAGTGTGGATAAGAGTGGTTGTGTGATTGTAAAAGAACCAACTTTCACTCTTTTTTGAGTCTATCGTTTATATCTTTGTTTACATCATAAACTCTCCTTCATTTATAATCAGGTACTTCATCTGTGAATTCTCCATAATCATTAACTGGCAAGAATAACCATTCTCTAGCAAATTCTCTAGGGAATATAGCAGCAACAACTTCAAAGTCTTCTACTCAGAATGATGGAGCAATATGTACGATTCATGTACCATCATCTGTACTTACATAATCTCAAGGTATGATTTGGAAATATTTTTCTTTGTACTTATCAGGCATTTTGCTCTGATTTATGTACTCAAATAATGGCTTGTAAAAAGTTCAAACCAAATTTGATCATTTAATCCTATTTATCAAAAGATATTCATCAGGATTTTTGTAATACTTTTTTAATAATGCTTCTCACAAGACATAGTATTCATGGCTATCTTTGTCATATACCATGCAATAGTAGATTTCAGGCCCAACAGCCAAGAAACTATTTGATGGCAAAGTCCATGGAGTAGTTGTCCAAGCTAAGGCATAAACTGGAGCATCTTTTTGGATTTGACCAGCGAAATTATTGTGGTATGTATACAAATCATAGAATTGGTTGATTATCTCGTCAGCATCATCAATAATCGTATTTTCAATTTTTACAGCCATTCATATTTTATTTTCACTTTCGATTATTTCAGCTCGTTGTAAATGAGTTGTCTTATCTGGCTCCATATTTTTTGGTTCTCACTCAATTTCTGTCTCTACATAAATTAAATTCCAGATATTTCATCTCAATAATTCTTTGAATTCTCCAAGTACTTTTTGGCTTTTTACTTCAACTCCCAATTCTTCCATAATCTCTTTGCTAACTGTTTTTTCTATGCTATCTCATTTCTCTACTTTTCATCCAGGGAATACATATTTTTGACCTTTTGTATGATATCATATCAAAAATTTTCATTCTCTCTTTATTAAACAGCAAACTACGTTTACAGCTCAATCACTTACAGTCTCATAATTATCTTTTTCAGCAAATGCTTTGTTTGATAATTGGAATTTAATTGTGATTGCTGGATCTTGTCTGTCTTCATATCATTCATTTACTTCAGAATTTGATAGAGCAGTAGCACAAGAAGGACAGAACCACTGGACTTTGAATCATTTATAAATCAAATTTTTGCTGTATAAATTATCAAAAACATTGATTACAGATTCCATGAAATCCAAATTCATAGTCATGTAAGCATTTTTCATATCTGCTCGTCTACCGATATGATCTACGAACCAAGTCCATTCATCGCTTACATTACTTACGTAATCTCTACATTCTTGAGTAAATCTATCTATTCATAATTTTTCTTCGATATCTCTTTTTCAATCGATTCCAAGCCTTTTTTCTACAGCTTTTTCTACAGGTAATCAGTGACAATCTCGTCACCAATCTCTAATTAACTTGTATCATTTCATACTCTTGTATCTTCATACTAAGTCTTTCATGACTCAAACTAATCCGTGTCCAAAGTGTGGAGTACCACTGGCAAATGGAGGTCCATCATATGTAATAGCTTCCAATCTATCTGATCTTTCATCGATTGATCTTTGAAAGGTGTTGTTTTCTTTTCGATAGTTTAATAAAGATTCCATTAATTCTTTCTGACTCATAATTTTTTGGTATACAATAAAAAACAAAAATTTACAATTCTAACTATTATAAATAAGTATTTATAGCGGATTTTCAAGTAAAAAAAATAAATAAAAGCACAAAAAAACGGATTGACATTTTGTATAAAATATATATTATATATCATTGGTTGTTTTTTTATTTAGAGTACTATTTTATGGTAGAGTCGATAAAAATACGTGAGGCAATAGTAAATTGAGCAAAAAAAGATCCAAGGATTCAAAAAATAACAGATGATATTCTAGATAATTTTGTTGCTAATACAAAAAACTGATGATTTTTTGAAGAAGATTATTTATCAGCAGGCAAAACACTTCCTGATGAAAATAATAATTTATCAGTTATGGATTTGTATTATACAAAAGAAATAGAAGACAATGATTTGAGTTTTTTGTCGTGAATTTTAGGTGGTTCATATTATGTCCGCAAAAATGTGGATTGAGAATCATATATTACACCAGGTTGATTTGCAAAATTAAATAGTGTTTTAAATAAGGCATTTCAACATGCAAGAAGAAATAGAGTACCTATGAAATATTTCATTGATAGTTTCTGAGAAAATTGAATGAATATTATGGATGTTGTAGAGCCGGTTGTTGAATACGAAACTTGAAAATACGCACCAGAACATTGAAAAATTAATTTTCATATAAAAACCAAGGAGCAATATTTACAACTATTAAAAAAACTTACGAATCCAGAAAGCGATGCATTTTTGTATAAAGAATTTGATGGTATGTTTTCAAAATATATATTATCAATAGGTTTTTTATGGAGAAATGAAGCTTATTCAAAAAAGAGAAGATTATTTCAATATGCTAATTCACATATTTTTTGAAAATTTTTTAATCATAATTTTTGAGTTTTTGTAGACTCTGATACACATGGAGAGCACTGAAACAATGTTACAGAAACTTTTATGGGAACAATAGGCTGAAAGGATGCTGAGATAACATTAAAATGAAACGTAAAATATGGTAAATCTACAGTAGACAAATTGATGAGGGAAAAGACAGCTAACGCCACAAATGATATTATTCGTTATCAACTAATATTTTCGAATCACAAAGAATTGGTTACTGGATTGTATGAATTTTTGGAATTCTATTTAAAAAATCCATGACATGTATTTAATCATGAATGAGGTGAACTTTGACAAATAAAATGTGTAGATAAATGATGATTGGAATCAGAAAATAAATATTTTAGTGCTCATATTGATTCTTTGCCAGAATGACAGATAAAAGATTTGTTACAAAACAAAGATAATACTAGGAAATGAGGATCATCAAAAGATTATAAAGATGTAAAACTTATCGTACCCGTAAATTTAGAAGGAACACTTTTTAATATAGAAATCAAATTTGTGACAAAAGATTATGAGTTATTTAATGATAGAGGATACGCATCTCATTCTATATTAAAATGAGCTGAAATGATAGAGTCTATTTGTAGACACAAAAAATATATTACAGAAAATGAGATAAAAAAGATTGTAGATAGTGTGATTCAACAAAGTCCAGAATTGATCGATCAAATTTCTAAGTGAAATGAAGAAGATCTACATGAAGAACTATTTGATTATTTTATAAACAAATGTGAGAAGATAAATATCCCATGACACAAGACTGTCTACATGTTCAAAGATATAAAAGATACATTGACTAAATATTCTTTCTGGCCACATGTAAAAGTAGAGGATAATTAAAACTGTTGATAATTTTTTGTAAAACGTTATATCTACAAAAGGACATAATTTTATTTGTACAAACAAAAATTTTGGTACATTCAAACTTAAAAGATTTTTTACAAAAAAAAGATGAAAAAGTTTTGCCATTTATTGATCATCTTTTGAAAAAATTGGACGAGCATATTTCCAAATGAGGTAGAGTCCTACTTTTGACATTGACCAAAAAATCTAGTGAAGAAATCACAAATTATTTAGTCTCAAAATGATACAAAGCATACTATCTACACAGTGAAATAGCTACAATGGAACGTTGGGAGATTATCAAAAAATTGAAAACAGGAGAAATAGACATCATCGTATGAGTAAATCTTTTGAGGGAATGAATTGACTTGCCGGAAGTTTCATTGCTTGCAATACTTGATGCAGATAGAGAATGATTTCTTCGTTCCACAACTTCCTTGATTCAGATAATTGGTCGTGCTTCCAGAAATCCTGATTCTGAAGTTGTACTTTATGCTGACCAATTCACAGAATCTATGGTCAAAGCATTGCGAGAGACTTATCGCCGCAGAGAAATTCAAGATAAATTCAATAAAGAGCACTGAATTACACCAAAGAAAGCTACATCAAATGCAAAAGAACTTGAGACTGTAAGGACAGATATGGACCTAAATCAAAGTTTCCAAGCTATGGCAAAATGAAAAGTCCAAGACAAAAAACTCAAAAGAATGACCAAAAAAGAAAAAGATATGATTGCAAAAGATCTCAAAGCTCAGATGGATTTGGCTATCAAAGAGTGGAGATTTGAAGATGCAGCAGTCATCCGCGATCAAATCAAAGAATTAGAAGGAGAATAAAACAAAAATTGTCCTCCTTTTTAAAGGAGGGGGACTCCCGCAGTATTGCGGGGGGTGGAGGATTTTAAAAATCCCTCTGTCCTTCGGACTTCTCCCTTTAAAAAGGGAGACAATCACTAAAAATTATTCATTTTTAATTGTTAATTTCTTAATTATGTTAGTGTTTTTTACTACATTCCGACGGTGAATATATGTCCTTTTTGAAATGTTTCCATCTCGAGATTGGTACTTTTTAGCTGTAATCTTGGTGCTTTTAGGGTTTTGTTTCTTATTTAAAAATAGAAGCAGAATTGTTGCTTTACTGACATTGTGACTTACACAAATATTTACTTTTGTTGCTACACTATTTTCAATAATAGTCCAAGAGCAGCCTGTACTTTCAAAAAAATTTGGATTTCCAATCAAATCTTTCCAATTCCCAGAATGTGGAGCCTGTGGAAGTGATACACCGACAATGGATACATTCTTACCATTTTTGTTAAATTTTGTTATTTTTTGAGAAATCTCATTTTTGATAATTAGATTTTTACCAAAAAAAATAACTAATTCAAAAATCACATGGCGAATTGTCTGAACCTTAGCTGTTTATTCGCTTTTTGCTATGTTTGGATGGCTGTGAATTGCTTATGATTAAAAATATTTATTTACTTGTATTTTAATTATTGAGATATTCCATAGCACATTCATGCAAATTCTCATTATGTAATTTAATATAATATTTTCTTTCTTCGTCTGTAAGCTGTGAATTAATTTTTCAATCCTTTTGTAAAAGATCTTCAAATTTATATTTTTCATTACATTCATTCCATCTATCTACTCGGAAACTTGTTGGAGTAAATTTATCATTATCTAAATCTTGTTTAAATTTATTCATCCATTTTGAGAAATATTCATTTTTCTCATTTCAAACAATCAAATTGTACATATATTTATCCACTTCTCTTTTACAAGTATCATCTTCCATTATATCTTTTCATGCTGTACAATTTAAGACCTTAGCTACTTCATCTGCTGAAACACCTCATCGCAATCATCTATTGATATATACTTTATTGTCGGGATATTCATCGTAACCAAATGTCTCTTTATTGTATTTATAGTGAGTATGCCAAAAGAAAATTTCATCGGTAGTTGATATAGCACTATCACATGGATTATCTATAGATTTATATGTTAGATAATAACCTCGTCATTCTCAATTTCATCCATAATTATATCAAATATACCCATCTTTGTATGTTAAATTATATGATTTATTTGGAACATCCCAATCTTCACAACCAAGCTCACAATT
>JAEEGF010239105.1_pt1 | contig 138507 bp, 116 predicted proteins | sample 9134171 | NCBI WGS metagenome assembly JAEEGF01 (sample SAMN16246542, study PRJNA631951) | gut metagenome | biome: gut microbiome; feature: rumen; material: AP-attached | host: Bos | place: Iran: Karaj | collected 2018-10 | reverse complement strand
AAGGATTGTTACTTTGCCATTTGTGCCTATGCGTCCTATTACTGATGATGGGTTGCACAGGTGATGGTGTGCAGATGCGCCAACAGCTAGAAGAGCTAGAGCAGCAGAACCGTGCCGGTGAGCAGCTATTGAACGATTCGCTGGCCGAAGACCTTGTTGAGTATTTCGACAGACATGGCGATGCCAACGAGCGCATGCGCTCCAAATATATGCTCGGGCGTACCTATTATCATTTAGGAGAACTGCCGCGCGCTCTTGAAACTTACTTGGAGGCTGCAGATTGTGCAGATACCACGTCTGCGGACTGTGACTATAAAGTATTGAGTAGGATTCATGCACAGAGTGCCGTGATTTACAATTTACAGGTTCAACCTCGTAGTCAATTAGAAGAATTAAGGCTTGCAGAATTGTATGCATGGAAAGGGAAGGACTCTTTACAGGCAATTGAATGTTTTGCTCAACAAGCTGAGGCATATCAATTCTTAAAGGAACTTGATTCTGTTGTTATAATTAGGGAGATTGCTGCAAAACAATTTCGTGAAATAAATAGAGAAGATAGGGCTGCACAGACATTAGGTGGAGCAATAATGTCATTGCTACTGAAAGCTAACCTTGATAAAGCAAATGAATATAAGGATATTTACGAAAAAGCTAGTAACCTTTTTGATGAAGAAGGTAACATATTATCAGGACGTGAGATCTATTATTATATTAAAGGTTCCTATTATATGGCAGTTCATCAACTTGATTCTGCTGAATATCTGTTCAGAAAAGAACTACGAGATGGTAAGGACTTGAATAATCAAATTGCTGGTTGCAAAGGCTTGCAAGAACTCTACGAAAAGAAGAAAATCTCCGATTCCATCGCAAAGTATGCCAATTTAGGCTATATCCTAAACGATTCTGCTTATTCTCTCTCAGAAATGGAGAATATTCAGAAACTTCAGGCTTCATATAACTATAACCATCATAAACAAAAAGCAGAAGAAAAAGCCCGTGAGGCCCAAAAAGCCTATTATACCATTTTCTTCCTTATAATAGTTATCGTTGCAGTTCTCTTATTCGGAAGTGTGATCGCGTGGCTATGGTATCGCCATAACAGAACGAAACAACAGCTGAAGGAAATTCAATATCATCAGACACAGACCCAGTTGGAGCAAGCTCAGTCAGACTTAATGGAGCTGCAGGAAAAGAACGAGAATGCCTCAGACCTTATCCAGAAGAAAAGTAAAGAGGTGGAAAGTCTGCAAGCAAAATTAGCCCAATCCCTTCAGAATCAGTCAGGCAGAGACCATGCAGACTTGGAGGACAGTTTAGTTAATGCCAGCATCACGAAAGAACTGACGAGTCTTTTACAATCCAATCCTGTGCAGGCAGCAACACAGGGCCAAATGCGAGAATTACGTAAGTTGGTGAATGTACTCATCCCAAATTTCTATACTGGAATAAACTCCCGTCAAACTTTGCGTCCGATTGAATATGAAGTATGCCTATTGATCCGTTGTCATTTCAAACCAGCAGCCATCAGTAAACTTATGGGTAGGGAAGAAGCCTACATTTCAAACCTTCGTAAAGGTATTCTTCTGAAAGCCTATGGCATCAAGGGTTCTCCGAAGGAATTAGACGAGCGCATTATGCAGATTATCTGACCTTTCATTACCTGCAATTTCATTTTTACAAGTTTTTAAAGGTGTTTTTTGCTTCGGAAACACCTTCAAATCTATTATTATTGCCTACCTTTGCCACCGACAAGGCCTGTCATAATTACAAATATATTAAACTCTTTAGATCAAGGTATATATATAGTCCAAGTAATATTTAATAATTTATCAAGCTTATGAAAAAAGTTATTGTAGTTTTTTACAAAAAGCGTAATGAGTCCATAAAAAAGTATAAAATGGAGAGCGCAAAATGCAATACATTGGGCATCTCTTCGTTTAATTTATAGGAACTGTAATATTATCATTATGAGAAAACTATCTTTGCTTATTATTGCCTTGGCGATGCTTCCCTTTATCGCCATTGCACAGACATCAGACGATGAGGACTATTGGCCCGTCATAGGTCAGGACTACGCAGGCGATCAGACTACTGCCACAGACAGCCCGCAATTTCGCGAGCTGTTCCAGTGCGATTTCTTCTTAGATGGTCTGGCCTACACTATCCTTTCGCAGGAGGATAAGACCGTCGGGGTTACAAACCTGCATTGGGAAGAGATTACGGGTGAAAGGTGGATATACGTAGCAGACACGATCCGGATTCCTGAGACCGTATCCTTCGAGAATGAGACCTACACAGTTATGGCAATAGGCAGAGGGGCATTCTCGGGGTCTTATGTCCACTATGTGGAGATACCATCGACCGTGACGGAGATAGGTGCCAAGGCGTTTAGCTATGTCACTGGCATGAAAGAGGTGTTAATCCCAAATTCAGTTAAGATCATTGGCGATTATGCCTTTGCAGGTGAAGCAGGTACGGGTAAATTCTGCCCGGGGAAAATCATCTTTGCTGAAGGCTTGAAGATTGAATCGCTCGGCGTATATGTCTTCGCCCACAGGCGTGGCAAGGATATTCCGCAGTTCCCTGATTATCTGACCACCGTGCCTGAAGGAACCTATTGTGATAATGGAATGACGAGATGGACAACCTTGTCAGACAACGTTGAGGTCATTGCCTCAGAGGCTTTTGCCGAAAATGATTTTGTGTCAGTACCCCTGCCAGGGCATCTGAAGGAACTTGGCGATATGGCCTTCTACAACTGCAAGAATCTGAAGAGTGCCACCATTCCCGCCAGTGTGACGGCATTTGGTGACAAAGTCTTCGGCTCCAGCAGCACCCAATGCTTCCTCGAAACACTCGAGCTGTTGCCTGTAACACCGCCAGAGAGTCATGCGGTATGGGAAGATGGCGCAATCAAGTATTCTGAAACGACCTTGATTGTTCCCAAAGGCGCATCAGACCTCTATCGCCAGGCATGGGGCCTATCCCTGACACAAATCTTAGAGGCAGAAGCGACTGTGCCAGGATCAAACAATGGTTATTGCCAAGATGATGCTACAGATGTTATTAACGGATTCGATGTATGCGATTGGTTCAATTGCGATATTTTCGCCGACCACATAGCCTTTAACATCTTATCCGAGCAAGACCATACGTTAGAAGTCACTAACCTGAGACTATCAGAGATGTATAGCGATTTGTGGATTTACAGAGCCGATACGCTGAAGATTCCTGAGAAGGTGGTTTGGAATGATATCACTTATACCGTAAAGTCAATAGGCTCCTGGGCTTTCTCACGTTCTGAGGTGGGATGTCTGGTGATACCGCCTTCGGTATCGGCGATTAAGGAACATGCTTTTTCCTTTGTCGGTGAAGGCATGAAAAAGATAACCATCCCCAGCACTGTGACTGAGATAGAAGATTATGCCTTCGGCTATAATGAGGGCAAATTCCCGCAATACGAATACTCCAAGGGAGTAAGTGAGACTCACGTTGACACCTTGCAGTTCCTCTCGGAAACTCCCAACATCAACCAGACGATTCCCGTCAAGACTGTACTCATCGTACCTGACGGCACCAGAGACCGTTACCGTGAAGTCCTCTCTCCGAATGGAGATAGTTACACGATTTACGAAGCTGACGAGGTGACAGGCATCTTCAGCCCGAAGACATCAATATCCGAGGAATCCTATTATTCGCTCGACGGCCGTCGCCTTAATTCACCCGTCAAGGGCATCAATATCATCCGCATGAAAGACGGAACGACGAAGAAAGTGCTTGTAAATTAATTAAGTGATCGTAATTGCCCACCATGAAGACATAGGCACAGAAGTGACAGGAACTTTTGTGCCCTTTCAACTCTTTTCTAGGGAAGTACACCAAACGGTTACGGTTACAGTTGTAACCATGTAACCTTTTATTAGCATGTGGTTTTGAAAATAGTTTACAATATAGAGTTATACCCTACGGATATCGAGTTTATCGTAATGTAAGCACTGGTTTCATTACGACAAACCACCCTTTTAGTCCCTATAAACTCAGTGTTTGCTGCCTATAAACTTGGTATCTTGTAACTGGTTGTATGTCAGATGGATACAGAATGGCGCTTTAAAATAGATAATTTTGAATAAAGTTTACAAAATTAACCTATTAACTTTCAAAAGGTTACATGGTTACAACTGTAACCGTAACCGTTTGGCATCACTATTCCTCGATGTGGGAGAGGGAATGGACGAAGGAGGCGAAGAAGTTAGTGAGACCTTCGGAGGGGTAATAGTGGAAGTAGCGGGCGGAGCGGCGCACGTGGCTGAACATGGCCGAGGTGTTGCTGTTGTGGACGAAGATGCTGTCTTCATCCTGCGAGAAATACCAGTCGCGTGAACGGGTGTTGGTGAAGTCGAGCAGCTCCTGTGCGATGCGCTCGATGTTCTTGTCGGGCTTGCTGTCGACGAAGGGCAGGTCTTCGGCGTGGAATCCGAAATACTGGATGAGAATCTCACAGGCGAGGCGGGCCATGGGCATCAGGCGGAGGCTCTCGAGCCACTTACGCAGGGTAGTGAAATCGATGTCCTTGCTCTGACTCTGGATATAGATGCCCAGCATGAGGATCTGACGGATGGGTAGCCCTTCGTTGAGAATGTGGCGCACGACGCTGACGATCGACAACAGCAGCTGGCGGGTCGTGGTATTGGAATTCTCATCGTCGAGGATGTTCTGCAGCTTGTGGTTCAGGACCGGGTTCGTGAGATGGTCGGAACGCAGGAACTCATCCTCCTCATCGCTCAACTCATGGGACTTCGCACGGTCTTCCTCAGCAGCCTTCTGCCATTCCTGCCACTGTTTGTCGGTCATGTGGAGGAAGAACTGTAGCTTGCAGTTCTCGATGCCCTTGTAGGCGATGGCGACAACATCGTGCATGACGGAAAACTGATAGAGCTTCTGCCACTTGAAGACCGACATCGGTTCGATGAGTTCATTGCTATCGAAAGCACCACTGCGGAGCAGTCGGAAGAAATTGCGTTTGACAATATCCATATCAGCTGATGACTAAAGCGTTAGTTAGGAATACCTGCGGGGATAACGCAGCAGGATGGAAAGCAGGGCAACAATGCCCAGCACGAACGGATAGTAGAGGTAGGGCAGGATGCTGACGGGGTTGATGGCTGCCAGACCAGAGGCTATCAGCAGCTGTGCCCCGTAGGGGATAATGCCCTGAATGGTACAGGAGAAAGTGTCGAGGATGGAGGCACACTTCTTGTTGTCGACGCCGAAGCGGTCGCCTATCTGCTTGGCAATGCCGCCAACGGTGAGGATGGCAACGGTATTGTTGGCCGTGCAGACACCGACGAACGACACGAGAGCAGCGATGCTGAATTCGGCTCCGCGCTTGCTATTGACGTGCTTGGTCATCTGGCGGATGATGAAGTCGATGCCGCCCTGCTTCTTGATGAGTTCGAGCATACCGCCAGCCATCATCGTGACAATGATCAGTTCGCCCATAGAGAGGATACCTTCACCCATAGCCCCAAACCATCCGTAGATGTCAAATGCACCCGTGCCCATTCCGATCAAGCCTGTGAGGATGATGCCCAAGGTGAGCACGGCCATGACGTTCATGCCGAGGATGGCCGTGACGAGGACTATCAGATAAGGCAGTACCTTGATCCATTCGACAGACTGCAGCTGGGTAGGAGCATGGACGCCGCTGCCCATCAGCAGATAGACAATCAGGATGATAATGGCCGCTGGCGCCACGATGAAGACGTTGACGCGGAACTTGTCGCTCAGGCGGCAGCCTTGTGTCTGGGTGGCCATGATGGTGGTGTCGGAGATGAACGAGAGATTGTCGCCGAAGAAGGAACCGCCGACGATGATGGCCGTCATGAAGGCCAGATCGGTGCCCGTCTCGCCGGCTACGCCTGCGGCAATGGGTGTAAGGGCGGCTATCGTGCCCACACTGGTGCCGACGGAGAGGGAAATGAAACAGGCAGCCAGAAACATACCTGCCAGGATCATCTGCGGCGGCAGGAGATTCAGCGTGAGATTGACGGTGGCATCGATGCAGCCCATCGACTTGGCGGAGTGGGCAAAGGCACCTGCCAGCACGAAGATCCAGATCATCAGCATCATCTGCACGGTGGCCGCACCGCGACTGTAGGTATCGATGCGCTGCATGATCGGCTTTCCGCCACTGACGATGATCGCATAGATGCTCGACACCATGAAGGCCACAGTGATGGGTATCTTGTAGAAGTCACCAGCGATGATGCTGGTGACCAGATAGAATACGATGAACACCAATAGCGGTGACAATGCTATAAGACCTTTCTTCACGCTAAACTTTTCACTTAAAGTGTAACGCCGTTTTTAAAGATGGATATTTCGCGGTAGTCGTTTTCCTCGTTCTTTGCCAGTTCGCCGCTGGCTACGCTTAATACCTTATCTATAAACTCGGGTACGAGTTCCTGCATCGTGCGACCCTCGACGAGTTGACCTGCAGAGAAGTCGATCCAGTTAGCCTTGTGCTTGGCCAGATAGGGATTGGTGGCTATCTTCATCGTGGGAACGAAGGTGCCGAAGGGCGTGCCGCGACCCGTGGTGAAGAGCACCAGATGACAACCGCAGGAGGCGAGGGCAGTGGCGGCAACGAGGTCGTTGCCAGGGGCAGAGAGCAGGTTAAGACCACTGTTCTGCAGACGGTCGCCATACTCCATGACACCGCTGACGGGAGCCTTACCGCACTTCTGGGTACAGCCGAGGGCCTTGTCCTCGAGGGTAGAGATGCCGCCAGCCTTATTGCCCGGACTGGGATTCTCGCCGACGGGCTCGCCATGCGACAGGAAATACTCCTTGAAGTTATTGATCATTGATACCGTCTGGTTGAAGAGTTCTTCGGTGCGGCAGCGGTTCATCAGGATGGTCTCAGCACCGAACATCTCGGGCACTTCGGTGAGCACGCTGGTACCGCCCTGAGCCACGAGCCAGTCGCTGAACTCACCCACAAGCGGATTGGCGGTAATGCCTGAGAATCCGTCGGAGCCACCACACTTGAGACCGACACGCAGTTTGCTGACGGGAACAGCTTCGCGTTGATCCTTGTTGGCAAGGTCGTAAAGTTCGCGCAGGATGGTCATACCTGCCTCCATCTCGTCATCCACCTTCTGGGTGATGAGCAGCTTGATACGATCCTTGTCGTAGTCGCCCAGCATCTTCATGAACTCATCGGGCTGATTGTTCTCGCAACCGAGACTCAATACCAGCACGGCGCCAGCATTAGGATGCAGACAGATGTCGCGGAGCACCTTGCGGGTGTTCTCGTGGTCGCCAGAAAGCTGTGAGCAACCGAAATTGTGATGCCACGCATAAATGGCGTCGACGCCCTTGCTGCCTGTCTCGCGGCGCAGTTCCTTGACGAGTCGCTCAGCGATGCCATTGACGCAGCCAACGGTAGGCACTACCCATATCTCATTACGCACGCCAACGTCGCCGTTCTTACGGACATAGCCATTAAAGGTTCGGTTGTCGTTCTTGATGTTAAGTTCTTCGTTGACAGGACGATATGTGTACTCGAGCGTACCAGACAGATTGGTCTTGAGATTGTTCTCATTCACCCAATCGCCAGCCTTCAGATCCTCCTTGGCGTGGCCGATGGGATAACCGTATTTGATGATGTCAGTACCCTTTGGCGCGTCCTTGATCAGCACTTTATGCCCTGCGGGCGTGTCCTGATTAACGATAATCTGACGGCCATCGACATCGATGATATCACCCTGTTTTTTCGCTTGCAGACAGACCACGACAGAGTCTGCCGGATTGATTTTCAAAAATGTAGTTTGTTCCATATTGCTTATATTTGTTCTAGTTAAATTGCTGTTCTGCGGTAGAAGTCGACATTCTCCTTCGTAAGGATCTCGATGGGCATGTAGTTGACGGGATTCACCTCGCGCTTCATGACGATGGCGTTGAAGAGTGCATCGACGCTGGCGTAGCCCTGTTGGTAGGCATGCTGGGCGATGAGGAAGGAGATGCTGCCCTGACGGACACACTCCTCATTCTTGGCCACCATGTCGTAGCCCATAATCTGGATGCCACGACGATTGGTCCTCTGGAGGAACTCGCCCACGATATGGGCCTTGGAGTTGAAGGTGATGCAATGGTGCACCTTCGGATGCTCGGTGAAGAATTTCTCGAGGATGCCGTCGTACTCCTTCTTTTCCTCATCGAGTGGCAGATCGACTTCGATAATCTTCACATCAGGGAAATGGTCGACCATATAGTGGCGGAAACCAGTCTCGCGGTTGGCCTGCTGCTTGGATCCCACCTTACCGTCGCGCGTCTGCTTCATGATGGCAATCTCTTTCTCCTTGCTAGCAATAAGCATCAGCATACGGGCTGCGAAATAGCCGCTGGCAAAGGAGTCCTGTCCGAAGAAGGAGAGGGGCTTGAGGTCGGGCATGTAAGAGTCGAGGAGCACATAGGGAATCTGGCGATCCATCAGTTTCTCGGTGAATCTGCCTGTCTGTTCAAGCGTCGTTGGCACGATGATCACACCATCGATCTTGGCAGTCAGAAACTCACGCACCATTTTGGTGAAGGCGGCATTGTTGAAACGCTCGTAATAGACGAACTTGAGCTTGATACCGAAGTCACGCCTGAATTCGGCACAGGCCTGAGCACCTTCCTCGATCTCATCCCAGTAAGCCTCCGACTCGTGCTTGGGAAGGACGATATAGAAGTTGTACGTCTTATTATATGCAAGTGCCGAAGCATACATATTGGGGCGGTAGTCGAGTTCATTGAGAGCCTTGTTTACCTTATCCAAAGCAGTCTTGCTCACATTCGGGCGGTTGTGCAACACACGGTCTACAGTACCCGTAGAGACCCCAGCGCGCGCCGCAATATCCTTGATAGTGATAATCTCTTTTGGCATGATTTGCTAATTTTTGTTGCAAAGGTACGAATAATTCTTATAAATACAAAAGGTTATTGAAAATATTGTGTCCGAAATCGTTTCCGTAAGTTTTTTGCCATAAATCGTCTTAAATATTTGGAGGACTCGAAAAAAATAGCTAACTTTGTCCTCGCAAACGAAAAAATCAGTTGAATCTATAATTAAAACAAAAACGAAAATGGCAAAAATCGTAACATTGGGCGAGATCATGCTTCGCCTTTCCCCGCAGGGAAACGACCGTTTCATCCAGAGTGAATCATTCCGCATCATCCCAGGTGGTGGTGAGGCAAACGTAGCTATTTCTGTAGCCAACTACGGACATGAGGCTTACTTCGTATCAAAACTGCCGAAGCATGAGATTGGTCAGATTGCCGTCAATGCGCTGCGCCGTTATGGTGTGAACACCCAGTTTATCGCTCGTGGCGGTGACCGTGTAGGTCTGTACTATGCAGAGACAGGTGCTTCGATGCGCCCATCGAAGGTGATTTACGACCGTGCTCATTCTTCTATCGCAGAGGCCGATCCTCAGGACTTCGACTTCGATGCAGTGATGGAGGGTGCGTCTTGGTTCCACTGGAGCGGTATCACACCAGCTATCAGCGACAAGGCTGCAGAACTGACGAAGCTCGCCTGTGAGGCCGCCAAGCGTCATGGTGTCACCGTATCTGTTGACCTGAACTTCCGCAAGAAGCTGTGGACTTCAGAGAAGGCCATCTCTATCATGCGCCCGCTGATGCAGTATGTAGATGTATGTATCGGTAACGAGGAGGATGCTGAACTCTGTCTCGGCTTCAAGCCCGATGCTGACGTTGAGGGTGGTAAGACCGATGCTGCCGGTTACGAGGGCATCTTCAAGCAGATGATGGCTGAGTTCGGCTTCAAGTATGTGGTTTCTACACTCCGCGAGAGCTACAGTGCAACGTTCAACGGCTGGAAGGCACTGATCTACGACGGTAAGGAGTTCTATCAGAGCAAGCGTTATGAGATCAACCCGATTATCGACCGTGTTGGTGGTGGTGACTCTTTCTCTGGCGGTTTGATTCATGGTCTGCTGACCAAGAAGACCCAGGGCGAGGCCCTTGAGTTTGCTGTCGCTGCTTCTGCCCTGAAGCACACAATTAACGGTGACTTCAACCTGGTATCTGTCGACGAAGTAGAGAGCCTGGCCGGCGGAAACGCCAGCGGCCGCGTTCAGCGCTAATGGTCAATGTTCAATGGTCAAAAATTAGATTATGGCAAAGTTTGATAAGATAGCAGTATTGAAGAAGATCGGTGATACCGGGATGGTTCCCGTGTTCTATCATAAGGATCTGGAGACATGTAAGAATGTGGTGAAGGCCTGCTACGAAGGTGGCGTTCGTGCATTCGAGTTTACGAATCGTGGCGATTTCGCTCAGGAGATCTTCGGTGAACTGGTGAAGTGGGCTGACAAAGAGTGCCCCGAACTGGCGCTCGGTATCGGCTCTATCGTCGATGCACCTACCGCAGCGATGTATATCCAGCTGGGTGCCTGCTTCGTGGTAGGTCCGTTGCTGAACCCCGACATCGCTCCCGTCTGCAACCGTCGTCTCGTTCCCTATTGCCCGGGCTGTATGACCGTCTCTGAGATTGGTAAGGCTCAGGAGCTGGGTTGCGACCTGACGAAGGTGTTCCCGGGCGACGTGGTAGGTCCTAATATGGTGAAGGGTCTGAAGGCCCCGATGCCTTGGTCGAAGATTATGGTGACTGGCGGTGTGGCTCCTGAGGAGGAGAACCTGCAGAAGTGGTTTAAGGCTGGTGTCTTCTGTGTAGGAATGGGCTCCAAGCTCTTCCCCTCAGACAAGGTGAAGGCCGGCGACTGGCAGTACGTCACCGATAAGTGCAAGGAAGCACTCGGCTACGTGGCAAAGGCTCGCGCATAATATCCCTCAAAGTATCCCTCTCGCTGCCAACACGGCGGGAGGGATCTTTCTAACTCATGAAATTCTGGCTATTCATACTATCAACCATTCTCTTTTCAGCATGCTCACATCCGGATAGGCAGACGGTGGACAAGCTGAATTCCCTTTCTTATGCCTATCATTACAAAGACATCGACAGTACGAAGCATTTTGCCCGGCAGGCGTATGACCTGTCGGCAGATTATCATGCAGGTAGGGCAGAGGCACTCAACAATCTGGCTTTCGTACATATCGTGAAGATGGAGTACGACGAAGCCGAACGTCTGCTCGACGAGGTGACGGAGATCACCGACAACCAGATACAGATCTTCATTGCCTATATCCAGCAGATGCGTCTCTGTCAGCGACGTTCCAGCAATCGCGAGTTCCATGAATACCGCGAGCTGGCTGACCGTGCGATGCACAGAATCAATGAGGAGCGCGGACAACTGTCGTCAGAAGAATTGCGACGACTGCTCTATGCTGAAACGGAATATGCCATCGTGAACTCCACCTATTATTATTATGTCGGACTGGAACGCCAATCGATAGAAGCTTTGCAGGCGATAGATCCCAATGAGGTACAGCGGGATACGGCCCAATTCCTGAACTATCTCTACAATATCGGTGCAGGCGGTATCATCACCGAAGGAACCCAGCAGTCGATCAACCAGCAGGAGTTTGATCATCTGATGCGCTGTTTCCTGTTGGCACGGCAAGGGAACTATCCCTATTTTGCCGCCAACGCACTCGAGGCACTTTCGGAGCATCTGATGGATCCTGAGGCACGCGACCAACTGATCGCAGACAACATGCCCGCCATGAAGTTTATCAATCCCGAGAATGTGGGTGACGATATGCTGGCAGGTTGGCTGGCGGAGAACTCGCTGTTTCTCTTTGAGGAATACGGCGACGTGTATCAGATAGCAGGCGCCTACCGCACGCTGGCTTCGTGCTATCGTCAGATAGGCGACTATGAATCGGCGCTCTATAATCTGGAACAGGCCCTCTCGGACTCCATCATCAATCAGGCGCCTGACCTCGTGGCCAGTATCCGTGAACAGTTGAGTGTATCCTATGCCGCCATAGACGACAAGCAGCAGAGCGACTATAACCGCAATCTGTATCTCGACTTGCAGGAGACGACCCGTCAGGACCGTCAGTTAGAGGCTCGTGCGAGTCAATACGAGAAAACCGCCGAGCAACTGAACATCATGCTGGCGGCTGTAGTAGCGGCGATTGTCCTGCTGACGTTCTTCCTGTGGCTGTTCAACCACATGAACAAGAAGCACGAGCAGGTGGATGTGACCGACGATCTGCTGGATCAGAAGCGCGAGGAACTCGCTGCCGTCCAACTACGGCTGGAGAACAGCGAGCGCCGCAGTCTGGAGCAGCGGGCGAAAATATCGCTGGTCAATGCCATTACGCCGTTTATCGACCGTATCATCCATGAGGTGAAGCGCGTGAACCAGCAAGACGTATCAGAGGAATCCAGACAGGCAAGCATCGCGTATATCCGTGAACTGACCAATCAGATAGAAGACTACAATGAGGTACTGACCCACTGGATACAGCTCCGTCAAGGAGAACTGAGCCTGAAGATAGAGAGTTTCCCGCTGCAGGAGCTCTTCGATATCATCGGGAAAAGCAGGACGGCTTTCCAGATGAAGGGCATAGAATTGCAGGTGGATCCCACGGATGCGATCCTGAAGGCAGACCGAGTGCTGACACTCTTCATGCTGAACACGATGGCCGATAATGCCCGCAAGTTTACTGACAGAGGGGGCAGCATCCATATCTCAGCCACTCAGGCCACTGACTATGTAGAGATAGCCGTAGAGGATACAGGACAGGGGATGACCGAAGAACAGCTTGGCAATCTCTTCAACAATAAGATTGTGGAAGGTCACGGTTTCGGTCTGCTGAACTGCAAGGGCATCATCGAGAAATACCGCAAGATCAGCCAGATATTCTCCGTATGTTCGATATCGGCCACGAGTGCTTTGGGGAAGGGAACAAAACTGATGTTCCGTCTGCCCAAGGGCGCCCTTCGTCTGATACTGTTCCTCTTCACGCTTCTCGCTGCCAGCATCCCCTCGTCGGCAAGTGGCCAGAAACAAGGTACGCGCATCACGCAAGAAGCCGACAATCTGGCGATGGCAAATGCCTATGCGGATTCAGCCTATTTCTCGAATATCAACGGCACTTACGAGCGCACGCTGCAGTTTGCTGATTCCTGCCGACACTATCTGAATGCGCATTATCTCACGCTTCGTCCTCAGGGCGGTCATCAGATGCGGGCGATGGGCGATCCCTCGCTGATAGCTCCAGAGATCCAATGGTATCATGACAGCTTGAAGACCGACTACCACGCGATTCTCGGCATCCGCAACGAGAGTGCGGTAGCGGCTTTGGCCCTGCATGAATGGCAGCTCTATGCCTACAACAACCGTATCTATACCCAGCTGTTTAAAGAGATGTCGGCAGACAACTCGCTTGGTGACTATTGCAGGGCGATGCAGCAGTCGCAGACGAACAAGACCATCGCCGTCATCCTGCTCATCCTGCTGCTGGTATCGATTATCCCCGCATACTATCTGCTCTACTACCGTCATCGCCTGTATGACCGTTTCCTACGGGATCAGCAACGGCAGACGGATCTGGAGTTGTTGGATGACGATGTGCGCAGAACAGAGCTGGAGAACAACAACCTGCACGTGACGAATGCGGTGCTCGACAACTGTCTGTCGACGCTGAAGCACGAGACGATGTATTACCCCAGCCGTATCCGACAGTTGCTCGATGCCGGAGAGGTGGATTCGGTGGAAGAAGTGGCCGACTATTATCGCGAGATCTACGGTATTCTGAGTCTGCAGGCCATTCATCAGATCAACCATACCCGCCTCCATCTGCAGCCACAGGCACATGAGATACTAGGCGATGGCAATATGATGCGCTATCTCTTTGAGATCCTGAAGAAGCAGAGCGGACAGAAGCGGCTCGACATCAGCTACAGTCAGAAGGAGGATCGCTACGTGGAACTCACCATCCCGATGCCCGTCCTGAAACTCTCCGAACAGGAAGCACAGAGTCTGTTCACCCCCTCGAAGGCACATCTGCCATATCTGCTCTGCCGCCAGATCATCAGGGATCACGCAGAGGCCACGAATCGTCACGGATGTGGCATCTATGCGACAATTATTGATGGAACAACAAATATGATTATAACATTACCAAGCGTATGGAAAACTTCAAAGTAATCATCGTAGAGGACGTGCCCCTGGAGTTGAAGGGCACGCAGGGTATTATCCGCAACGATATCCCCGAGGCCGAAATCATCGGAACGGCGGAGAACGAGCCTGCCTATTGGCGACTACTGAAGCAGCAGAAGCCAGATCTCGTGCTGCTCGATCTCGGGCTTGGAGGCTCTACCACCGTCGGTGTTGAGATCTGCCGTCATACTAAGGAACTGCATCCCGACGTGAAGGTGCTTATCTTTACGGGTGAGATCCTCAATGAGAAACTATGGGTGGATGTGCTCGATGCTGGTGCCGACGGCATCATCCTGAAGACAGGCGAACTGCTCACTCGTCGCGATGTGTCTGCCGTGATGGATGGCAAACAGCTGGTGTTCAACGAACCGATCCTCGAGAAGATTGTCGAGCGCTTCAAGGCTGCCGTGAGCGGTCAGCTCGTGAAGCAGGAGGCGCTCGTGAACTACGAGATCGACGAGTACGACGAGCGCTTCCTCCGTCATCTGGCGCTGGGCTATACCAAGGAGCAGATTACGAACCTGCGTGGGATGCCATTTGGCGTGAAGAGTCTGGAGAAGCGCCAGAACGAACTGATTCAGAAACTGTTCCCAGAAGGCAGTTCAGGCATCAATGCCACGCGCCTCGTCGTGCGTGCCTTGGAACTGCGTATCCTCGATATCGATAATCTGGAACCCGACGATGAATAGAAGAATCCAAGTGCTGGGGACGCTCTGTTTCTCGCTCATCATAGCCGAAGTGCTCCTTGTCATCATCTCATGGCTGCTCTCAGCCACGATGATGGAAGGGGTGCGTTCGCTGCTGTCGTCGGAGGGCATCCGCTGGTTCTTCGGATCATTCACCGCCATTGTCGCCTCTCCCTTGCTGGTGTGGCTAATTCTTGTCTTGTCAGCCCTTGGGTGTCTGCAGAAGAGTGGGGTAGCCACCGTGTTCAGTTCCCGTAGGGAGAAGACGAATCCCTATAACTATCGGGCGCGTCTGGCATTGGGTGTCGCCATCGTGTTCCTGCTGATCTATGTGGTGATTATCGCCTTGCTGACGCTCTCGCCTCACGCGATACTGCTATCGGCCACAGGCGACCTTTTTCCGTCTGCTTTCAGCAGAAGCCTGATACCTATCATTGCCTTCGGTGTCGTGCTGTTCTCAATTGCTTTCGGCATGATGTCCGGCCGTCTGAAGACGCATGCAGACATCCTTCAGGCATTATCCTTCGGCATCGCAAAAGGAGCACCATTGCTGGTACTCCTTCTGTTGCTATTGCAGTTCTACGCGTCGTTACGCTTCGTCTTTACTTGACGATGTATTTCTTGCCGTTCTTGATGTAGATGCCCTTCTTCGTGCTCTTTACCTGCTGGCCCGCGAGATTGTAGACAGGGCTGTTGTCGTCAGTATTGGTGAACACTGAGCGGATGCCTGTAGGATCAGCCAGAACAACCTTCTTCAGGCGTACGCCATGCCCCTGAATGGCGAGACCCTTTTCCTTCAGCTGATTATAGACATCCTCGGGGAATGAGATGACAGACTCACCGTCTTCACCGTTACCGATGGGATGAACGTTTGAAGGTGTGTACTCTTTCTCATAAGTGATGCCATCGATGACAAAGGAGGGATTTGCCTGCCAGTCGCCATAGAAGAACTGGATCATGTTGTAGTCAGAGAAGTCGAGGGTGAAGTCGAGAATCAGTCTGACGTCCTTGGAGTAGCCTGAGAACTCCGTATTCGCGATCGGCAGTTGCAGACCGTTGCCCCAATCCATCATCTCGTCGCCTTCCCAGATTACGTCACCGCCATCGATAGTCTCACCGCCTTCGCCTTCACCGCCTTCTGACTCATGATACTCGATGCCGGCACCTTCGCAGAGACCCTTCAGGAAATACTCGTTGCCAACGGTAGCCGTTGTGCCGGAACGTCTGAAGAGACCGAATTTCTCATTGCCGTTTCCGAAACCGTTGTTGTCCCAGAGGAAAGCGGCGAATCCGCGCTCACGCGCATGACCAAGCGTAGTTTTCAGGTAATACGACATGTTTTCCTGCTGTGTCTCCTTGTCCTCAGCCGTGAAGTGGTTGGTCACACCAAACTCACCCATCACGACACCCAGACCTTCATCCCACCACTTCTTGCGGATGCGCTCGAAGAGGTTCTCCTGCGTCTTCTCGTTGTCTGAAGGCACCTTCATGCCCTGAGCTTCGGCCTTCGCCTTGTAGGCCTCGCCCCAGTAATAATAGTTCTGAGAGGCGTTGTCAGAGAGCAGGCCGTAGCCGTAAGGATCGTAATAGTGATATTCCACGCAGAGACGCTTTTCGGCGGGATCTTCCGGAATCACGAAACCGCTCAGACCGTGATAGGGACTGCAGGCATAGGTCTGCACCACCAGCACGCGGTAGTAGTTCTTGCCGCCGGTAGCACGAACCGCATCTACGAAGGTCTGGTTGTAGCTATTCTGCACTTCTTGGTTCTCCTTGGTGGGGTTCGCCCAGTTGATAGTTGTCTCGTTGGTTCCCGCAAATGCCAGCTTGCTGCCGTAGTCGCGGAAATAGGTGGCTACATTAGTCCACAGGGCTGCCAACTTCTGGTTGTTCTCCTCCTGTTTGTCGTAAGTGGGATGGCGGTCGTACCATTCCTCGTGGTGATCATTAATCACGACGAACATATCCTCGTCGAGACACCAGTCCACGATCTCCTGCACGCGCTTCAGCCACGCATCGTCGATGGTCATCGTAGAAGCATCTGCCAGATGGTCTGCCCAACGGATGGGGATACGGATACCGTTGAAGCCCGCTTCTCTGACGGTCTGGATCATCTCTTTCGTCGTCTTGGGATTGCCCCAGCTGGTCTCCGAAATGGGGCATTCGAGTGAGTTGCCGAGATTCCAGCCCATCACCACACCTTTAGTCCATTCCTGGGCTGTCATCTCCATGCCGGTAGCATCAGGATCGACAGCCGTCGTCTGTGCTTGTACACTGCTGCCTGACAGCATGAGTACACTGAGTAAAAGCAAGTTCTTAATCTTCATATTAGTCGTATAATTGATAATCGTGCTGCAAATATACGTCTTTTTTTTCACTAAGCCATCATATTTGGCAAATATCTCCATAAAGTTTTTGCGAATCGGAAGAATTTGCGTAATTTTGCACCACTAAATCCGAATAATTATCAAACATCATCAACAAATATGGCAATAATCAAACCATTCAAAGGTATTCGTCCGCCAAAGGATTTGGTGGAGAAAGTGGAGAGTCGTCCTTACGATGTACTCGATTCTGAAGAGGCTAGGGCAGAGGCTGGTGACAACGAGATGAGCCTCTATCACATCATCAAGCCCGAAATCGATTTCCCTGTCGGCACGTCGGAGTATGACCCCAGGGTGTATGAAAAGGCTGCAGAGAACTTCCAGAAGTTCCAGGATAAGGGCTGGCTCGTCCAGGATGCGCGTGAACATTATTATATATATGCTCAGACGATGAACGGCAAGACACAGTACGGTCTTGTGGTCTGCGCCCATACCGACGACTATATGGCTGGTCGCATCAAGAAGCACGAGCTGACACGCCGCGACAAGGAAGAGGATCGCATGAAGCACGTCCGTGTAAATAACGCCAATATCGAGCCCGTGTTCTTCGCTTATCCAGACAATGCCGTGCTCAACGAGCTCATCATGCGCTATGCCGCCACCGAGCCCGAGTACGACTTCATCGCGCCCATCGACGGCTTCCGTCACCAGTTCTGGATCATCAACGACGACAAGGACATGCAGACCATCACCGACGAGTTTGCCAAGATGCCCTCGCTCTATATCGCCGACGGTCACCACCGCTCGGCTGCTGCTGCCCTCGTGGGCGCTGAGAAGCAGAAGCAGAACCCCAACCACAAGGGCACTGAGGAGTACAACTACTTCATGGCCGTCTGCTTCCAGGCATCCCAGCTCACCATCCTCGACTACAACCGCGTGGTGAAGGATCTCAACGGCCTGTCGTCTGAGGAGTTCCTCACAGCCCTGCAGGTCAACTTCATCGTCGAGGACAAGGGTACGGAGATCTACAAGCCCCAGCAGTTGCACGAGTTCTCGCTTTATCTCGACCAACACTGGTACAGCCTGAAGGCCAAGGAGGGAACCTACGACAACAACGATCCCATCGGTGTGCTCGATGTTGATATCTCAAGCCGCCTGATCCTCGATGAGATCCTGAATATCGGTGATCTCCGTTCTTCACAGCGTATAGATTTCGTAGGCGGCCTTCGTGGTCTTGGCGAGCTCAAACGTCGTGTAGACTCTGGTGAGATGCGTGCCGCTTTGGCACTCTATCCCGTCTCGATGCAGCAGATCATGGACATCGCCGACTCTGGTAAGATCATGCCCCCGAAGGCTACATGGTTTGAACCCAAACTGCGCTCAGGTCTTGTTATCCACAAATTGAGTTAAGCCGATGAAGACGAAGCATATCCAATACGAGACTCACGGCACGTGTTCAAAACTGATTGACGTGACTGCCGACGAGAATGATGTTATTCAGCAGGTGTTCTTCCTTGGAGGCTGCAATGGCAACCTCCAGGGCATCAGCCAACTGGTACGCGGTCAGAAGATCGATGATGTAATCCCCAAGATCAACGGCATCCGCTGCGGTGCCAAGGGCACCTCCTGCCCCGACCAACTCTGCCGCGCCCTAGAACAGCTCAAAACCGCCCCGTTAGAGTAGCATTCCGCCGCAAACGCCTCTCACTGGGGTCTGGCCCCAGTGGGAGGCAAAATAATTAGACTAGTCCGTCGTACTGACAGATGGCTTCGCGCCAGGGGGCGGGGAGAGGAATGGACTGGTGATTGATCAGGTCGAATAGCACCATAACGGAGAAACAGCGACACTTCACCTCCTGGGTGTCGGAGTCGATGATATCCTGCTCTAAATGGAAACTCTTGTTTCCGACTTTTATCACCCGCGTACGAGCTGCAATATGGTCGCTGGCCTTAATCTGAGAAACGAATTCGGCATCAATCTTTGCCACAACGATGGCCACCTGCTCCCAATCCACATCCTTGCAGACGGTTGCAAAATAGTCGGTCTTCGCCGTATCGTAGAACTGGAAATAGACTGTGTTGTTCACGTGGCCGAACTTATCGACGTCGTTGAATCGGATCTGAATCGGCAGGATATGCCTGAAGCCATTGTTAGTTTCTTGCGCCATCTCTTATAAAAATGTCTAATAAATGTATTATATATTTTTGTTTCGGTATTTCCTTTTAATCAAGGTTTGGGGTGAAATTCGAAATGCTGGTAGTCTTTCATGGTGTTCCAGGAGCCGCCCCAAATGAAACCATACTTTAGAAAGAGGCGATGACACAGATCACCTTTTTCTATTTTATAGCGGAACTTTTTCTGACGGTCAGCATAGGGCTTGCCATTTGCGGGCTCAACAATTCGGGTGCCATCCTTGCGATAGCGGATGTAAGGATTGTAGCGCGTGTTGATGTCGACGGCCAGACCTCTGGCATGATAGGAAAGCTTGTTGCTGCCGGATATCTTGCGATAACAGAAACAGCTGGAGTTGTTGTCGCTCATCTGGCGTTCGTCATCGGCATCATATTCATCAGGCAGACGCATCTTCTGAATAGGGTAGTGGTTGGCATATAACTCACGGAATATCGCAAGCAGCTTGCCGGCAATCAACTTGTTGCAGATGAGTTCACCCTGATGGGATTGCTCGTCATAGTCCCAATGCAAGACCTTGAGATAGCGCAGGTCGGATCGCTGGATATGGGGATTGACGTGATAACTCTTGCCTTGCATCTTCTGCCATACGGAATCGGGAATCTCCTGAGCCGTAAAATGTTCAGAAAGATTCTGGCCTTGCACACAAGGCGTGATGCAAAGCCAGAACAATATAACTGTCAGTTTGGGGAAATTCATTAATAAGCAACTTTCTTGTTTCCTTGAATATAGATGCCAGATTGCCTTGGCTGTCCCTCGACGGGGATTCCTTCAAGGGTATAGATCTGGGCATTCTCGTCGTCGGCCTTGACAGAACGGATGGCAGAGCCACCCTTGTACTCCTGCTTGGCACGTTCAATTTGCTCGATAAATTCCGTGCTGGTGTGAAGGCGGGCATAGACGGCTGATGCAATCAGGCGACCCATGTCAACATCACTCTGCCAGTGGTAGCCCGTGATGACACGACCTTGGCCGAACTGATAGGCTCTGGCAAGGAGTTCTTCCTCTGCATCGGGGTTGATCTCGGCCAGTACCAAAGCATGAAGCCAGCTACCAGAGGCGTGACCGGAAGGATACGAACCTGTATAGCGAAGTTCGTCCTCGTCGGGCGGATAAGCCGTTCCTTCATTCATCCTGACGTAAGGACGCAAACGCATATAATGTGCCTTAGTGCTCTGGGTGGCGCCATTACCTGAAGGATGAACCCTATCCATCAGCTTATAAATCTGGGGCGTAGCGGAAGCGGAAATTTCCTTGCCGAAATAGGGAGAATAGACGCTGCAGAAATTATCAACGGAATACTCAATGTCGTTTAATGCCGTCTGGGCTGCCTCTTTCTGGGCCGGATCAGTACGCGTGACGATACCATCCTGATGGGCACTCATGTCGCAGGCGAAGAAGGCCGACAGAGAGTCAGGCGGCAAGGGCAGATACTTGTAGCCGTCGGGCAGTTCCTCATTGGTGAAATATACATTCTCATTACCGCCTGATGTCGGGTTATGCACACCGCTCTTTGCCTCGTATTCGCTACGGGCAGCCGTTACCATACCGTTAAAGCCGGAATGGGTGTGAAGGCGGGCCACCAACGCCGATGCCAGCAGGAAGCCAGCATAGATGTCGCTATCCCAATGGTAGCCTGAAATGACGGAACTGGCACCAAACCCGTAACCTCTCTCAAGAATCTCGTCCTGAAGGTTGGGGGCTATCTCCGTAAGAATCATGGCATACATCCATCCGAAGAGGGCCTGACTGGCAGGATAAGAACTAGAGTTCCTGTAGTTGCTCTCCTGACTGGGTATGAGAGAGGACTCATTGAAACGTGCATAGGGGCGACGAGAGAAGAAAGCTTCCTGAGCCTTGGTCTGAGTCTGGATACCGTAAGTCATACAGTAGTCGAACAGAATGTTGATCTTTGGCATGTTACTTGTTAGATCGACGCCCAGCACATCCGAATATGCCTTCAGATAAGTGGAGATTTCCGTCTGGAAATCACTCTCAGCCTGTTTGCCTCGATCAGTATCACGCTGACTCTTACCCCAGATATACTGGAAATAGTCCTTAATATACTGCATAGAATTCCCCGCCGGAGGTCCGGAGAGAAATTCTGCAGCGTTTGGTACGTTCTGGGCATTCAGGCTGCCACAGAAGAGAATTGTTGCTATTAAGCCAAATAATTTCTGTTTCATTATTTTAATTGAATTATCATATCGCTTACGAGAAAGCTACTGTCAGACCAGCCATAACGATGCTGACCATTGACATCAGCTTAATCAGAATATTCAGGGAAGGACCTGACGTATCCTTGAATGGGTCGCCTACGGTATCGCCTACGATACAAGCCTTATGGGCAAAGGATCCCTTACCGCCGAAGTTGCCTTCCTCGATATTTTTCTTAGCATTATCCCAGGCTCCACCGGCATTGGCCATAAAGACAGCCAGCGTGAAACCGCCTGCCAGACCGCCGACGAGCAGTCCGAGAACACCAGCCACACCAAGCAGGATACCTACGACGATAGGAATGATAATGGCGAGGATCGAAGGAATAATCATCTCATGCTGGGCAGCACGGGTGGAGATCTCTACACAACGACCATAGTCGGGGGTTCCTGTACCTTCGAGGATACCGGCAATCTCGCGGAACTGGCGGCGCACCTCCTGAACCATCTTCTCAGCGGCACGACCTACAGCCTCCATCGTCATACCACAGAACAGGAAGGCGGCCATTGCACCGATAAAGGCACCAACAAGCACCTTCGGGTTCATCAGATTGACCTGATAGAAATTCATGAAGTCGGGTATTGTGGCATCAGCAGCAGAGATGGCCTCACCTGCCACATTCGTAATAGTCTGACCAGCACGAACCATCGCAATCTTGATTTCCTCGATATACGAGGCCAGCAGAGCCAAAGCCGTCAGCGCAGCAGAGCCGATAGCGAAGCCCTTGCCAGTAGCGGCTGTGGTATTGCCCAGCGCATCGAGCGCATCAGTACGATGACGCACTTCTTCACCCAATCCGCACATTTCTGCATTACCACCGGCATTGTCGGCAATCGGACCATAAGCATCGGTAGCGAGGGTGATACCCAGTGTAGAGAGCATACCGACGGCAGCAATACCGATGCCGTAAAGACCATGCGAGAGACTGTCTGACGACATGGAGAGATCGAAGCCATTCGCGCAGAGATAACTCAGCATGATGGCTACACCGATCGTAATCACAGGAATACAGGTAGAGATCATACCCGTTCCTATACCTTTTATAATAACGGTAGCCGCACCTGTCTGTCCTGCCTCAGAAATCTTCTGTGTCGGTTTGTAAGAATGAGAGGTGTAATACTCTGTAGCCTGACCGATAATGACACCTGCAGCCAAACCAGAAATCACAGAGAAGGAGAGGCCGAGCCAGTTCTCGATACCGAGCAGATACAGAATCGCAAAGGATGCACAAGCAATCAATACTGCGCTGACATTCGTTCCCAAAGAGAGCGAATGCAGCAGATCCTTCATGGTAGCGCCTTCTTTCGTACGAACCAGGAAGATGCCGAGTAAGGAGAGGAACACGCCAACCGCCGCAATAATCATGGGCGCGATGACAGCCTTGAGCTGCATGCCATCGGCAGCGCTGGCTGCAAAGGCCGAAGCACCAAGGGCAGCTGTAGAGAGTACGGAACCGCAATAACTCTCATACAAGTCGGCACCCATACCAGCTACGTCGCCCACATTATCACCAACGTTATCGGCAATCGTAGCGGGGTTACGGGGATCATCCTCAGGAATATCGGCCTCAACTTTACCAACGATGTCGGCACCAACGTCGGCAGCCTTGGTGTAGATACCACCACCGACACGGGCAAACAGCGCCTGCGTAGAAGCACCCATACCAAAGGTAAGCATGGTGGTCGTGATGGAGATAAGACCATCGGAATCAAAATTGTTGAGAACGACAAACCAGATGGCGATGTCGAGCAATCCGAGACCTACAACCGTCAGACCCATTACGGCACCTGAGCGGAAGGCAATCTTCAGACCTGCATTCAGACTTTCGCGAGCAGCATTGGCTGTACGAGCAGAAGCATAAGTGGCTGTCTTCATGCCGAAGAAACCTGCCAGACCAGAGAAGAAACCACCTGTAAGGAATGCAAACGGAACCCACGGGTTCTGTACATTCAACCCATAAGCCATGAAAGCGAAGAGTGCACAGAGCACCACAAACACAATGCAAACGACCTTGTACTGCTGCTTGAGATAAGCCATAGCACCATTACGCACATAGAGTGCGATCTCTTTCATACGAGGTGTACCTTCATCGGCCTTCATCATCTGGGTGAAGAAGAACCATGCCATACCCAAAGCCACTATTGAGGCAATGGGCACGAGCCAAAATACTGCTGGAATGTTCATAAATTAAGCTTTTAGTTTATTGGTTATTACTCATCAGCGAATTCTATGAGGTTGGCTGCCTCATCTTCAGGATCTTCACTACCAAGGTCCATCATCGTGGAGTAGTTGTCCTCGGTGATGTCTTCGTCATTGGGATCCTCTACTTCGTTGTCCTCTTCATCATGAGAGCTGTAGTTGTCTTCTACCTCAAAGTCCTCATCGTCCTCGTCATCACCTTCTTCATCGTCACGCGACTTGTCGGTGTAGTGCATCTTGAGCTTTTCCTGTTCTGGCTTCAGCTTGGCAAAAATAGCCTCAACCCATCCGCCTTTCTCCACTTCGAGCACCTCGAAGCCGTCCTCGACCTTCTTCTCATACATGCCGCCCTTCTTGTGCAGACGGTCTTTGGGAAGGGTAGTGGTGGAGATGTCAAAGCCGCTGAGGATAATATCCTGGATGGATTGTGACAAAGAGTCCCAACCACCGCCAAAGTTACGGTCGAGCACCTCGCAGAGCTTTGCCGCTGAAATATGGCGGATATTCTCGTAAGTAAGATCCGTTACTCGCATGATCGGACGCTTCTTGATGGCCCAGTTGAACTTCAGATTATCATCAAACTTGATCTGAGCAACCTTGTAGCCGCGCTTTTCATAGCTCTTCTTCACTAAAAGAACGTCTTCCTTGATTTCTTCAATCAGGAAAGCACTCTTGAAAATGTCGACATAATGCTGGATGTTTTCCCTGACTTCAGCATCTTTGGTCGCTGCATCCCACATACGGAATACATCGTTCTCCTGAATGTCCCAAACACTACTTTTTGTGATAGCCTTGATAGAGAGTGAAGGATTACTCTCGGGCTGTTGTTGTTTTGTTCTTGCCATATATTCTCTGTTTTTTTCTGCAAATGTAACCACTTTATTTTTTATTAGCAAGTTTTTAGACGATATTTTTTGTAATTTTCGCATTTTAGCTTAACTTTGCAACCAAATTATGGCACAACCTCTAGCTGAAAGGCTTCGTCCTCGCACTTTAGATGAGTATATTGGTCAGCAACATTTAGTGGGTGAGGGAGCCGTCCTGCGCAAGATGATCGACGCAGGGCGCATCTCTTCTTTTATCCTATGGGGACCACCAGGCGTTGGTAAGACGACCTTGGCCCAGATCATTGCCCACAAGTTGGAAACGCCATTCTACACCTTATCGGCAGTTACCAGCGGTGTGAAAGATGTGCGTGATGTCATAGAGAAAGCCCAGAAGGGCAGATTCTTCAATGAGGCATCGCCTATCTTGTTTATTGATGAAATCCACCGTTTCTCGAAGTCGCAGCAGGATTCGTTGCTTGGCGCGGTAGAGAAAGGCGTGGTGACATTAATAGGTGCTACAACGGAGAACCCTTCATTCGAGGTGATACGCCCGTTGCTTTCCCGTTGTCAACTGTATATCCTGAAATCGCTGGAAAAGGATGACCTGCTAAAATTACTTGACAGAGCAATCACGACAGACGTCATTCTGAAAGAAAAAGACATTACGCTAAAAGAGACTGGTGCCATTCTGAGATTCAGTGGCGGTGACGCTCGTAAACTATTGAATATATTAGAGTTAGTTGTAGAATCTGAAACCTCTGCTAAAATAGAGATTACGGACGAATTAGTTGTCAATCGCTTGCAACAGAATCCGTTGGCGTACGATAAAGACGGTGAGATGCATTATGACATTATCTCGGCCTTTATTAAAAGTATCCGAGGTTCAGATCCTGATGCGGCGCTCTATTGGATGGCCCGCATGATTGAGGGTGGGGAAGACCCTCAGTTCATCGCCCGCCGACTGGTAATCAGCGCAGCGGAAGACATCGGCTTGGCAAACCCCAATGCGCTGCTGCTGGCAAATGCTGCATTTGATGCCGTGATGAAGATCGGATGGCCTGAGGGCAGAATACCCCTAGCAGAAGCAACGGTCTATCTGGCGACATCGCCAAAGAGCAATAGTGCCTATCTGGGTATAGATGCAGCTTTGGCACTAGTGAAGCAGACGGGAAATCAGCCAGTACCGCTGCCTATCCGTAATGCACCAACCCAACTGATGAAAGACTTGGGCTATCATGACGGTTATAAGTATCCCCATGACTTTCCCGGACATTTCACAGAACAGCAATATCTGCCTGATGCCCTGAAAGATGTGAGACTATGGCACGGACAACATAATCCCAACGAGGAAAAACTATACCAACGCATGGTAAACTATTGGGGAAAGCGGTATGAACAATAATAACGACAGCTTATAAATTGTGGATCAGGAACTCATTATAAAGATTATAGAATTACTGGGAACATTTGCCTTCGCTATCTCTGGTATCCGCCATGCTGCTGCAAAGCACTTTGACTGGTTTGGAGGTTATGTTTGCGGCATTGCCGTTGCTATCGGCGGAGGAACCATCCGCGACGTGATGCTTGGTACCACGCCTTTCTGGATGACGACCCCCGTTTATCTGATATGTACGGCCGTGGCCTTGCTGACAGTCGTATTCTTCAGGAAATGGATGGAACCACTACAGAATGCGTGGTTCGTATTTGACACTCTGGGATTGGCCCTCTTTACGATAGCGGGAATACAGAAGAGCCTCACACTCGGACAACCTTTCTGGGTAGCCATCATCATGGGTTGCATTACGGGATCGGCTGGTGGCGTCATCCGTGATATACTGTTGAACAACGAACCCGTAATTTTCCATAAGGAGATCTATGCAATAGCCTGTGTGTTAGGAGGTGTTGTGTATTGGCTGATGGTGGAACTGGGACTTTCTGCAGAATGGAGTGCCATTATCAGTTTCATCGTAACATGTGCCATCCGTTTCCTGGCCGTAAAATATCATATTTCATTGCCATTATTAAAAGATAACTAATTATACAAATATGCCAGATCAAGATAATAATAATCGACGCAGACAAAGAAGGCAACAACCCGTGGATAACACCTACGGTCATCTTCAGCCGCAAGCCCCAGATGTGGAAAAAGCTGTGCTGGGTGCGCTGATGATTGATAAAGATGCCTATGCTGTGGTTTGCGAGACACTAAGACCAGAGAGCTTCTACGAACCCCGTAACCAAATGGTTTATACTGCCATCCGAGACTTAAGTATGGCAGAGCGACCAGTAGATATCCTGACGGTTACGGAACAATTGGCCAAACAGGGGACACTTGATGAAGTTGGGGGACCAGGATACGTGACAGAGTTGAGTTCACGTGTGGCTTCTTCAGCCAACATCGAGTATCATGCCAACATTATTGCGCAAAAGTCCTTGGCGCGTCAGCTCATCTCGTTTGCAAGTGTTGTTGAGACGAAAGCATTCGACGAGACCATTGATGTGGAAGAACTGATGCAAGAAGCAGAAGGCTCGCTCTTTGAGTTGTCTCAGCGTAACATGAAGAAAGACTATACGGCTATCGACCCTGTTCTGTCGCAGGCCGTGAAGGTGATTCAGGCTGCTGCAGCAAATACCGACGGATTGACTGGTGTCTCAACAGGCTATTACAAGCTAGATGACATCACTAGTGGATGGCAGGCCTCAGACCTAGTCATTATCGCAGGGCGTCCTGCGATGGGTAAAACCTCCTTTGCGCTCTCAATGGCCAAGAACATCGCCGCCGACATGAAGACACCAATGGCTTTCTTCTCTTTGGAAATGTCGAATGTCCAGCTTGTGAACCGACTGATATCGAACGCCTGTGAGATTCAAGGCTCGAAGATACTTAATGGCCAGTTGAGCCGTGATGAGTGGGATCGTCTCGACAAGCGTATCGTCAATCTTCAGGGTGCTCCTTTGTTTATCGACGACACGCCGGGATTGTCGGTGTTTGAGTTGAGAACAAAGGCACGCCGTCTGGTGCGTGAGCATGGTGTAAAACTTATCATGATCGACTATCTGCAGCTGATGAATGCTAACGGTATGCGTTTCTCGTCGAGACAGGAAGAGGTTTCTACCATCTCACGATCGTTGAAAGGTCTTGCTAAGGAACTTGACATTCCCATTTTGGCGCTGAGTCAGTTGAATCGTGGTGTGGAGAGTCGTGAAGGACTCGAAGGCAAGCGCCCCCAGCTCTCCGACCTTCGTGAATCCGGTGCCATTGAGCAGGATGCAGATATGGTCATCTTCGTCCATCGCCCAGAGTATTATCATATCTACCAGGATGATAATGGCCGCGACCTTCACGGTATGGCTCAGATTATCATTGCTAAGCACCGTAAGGGTGCTACGGGTGATGTGCTGTTGACCTTCCGTGGTGAATATACACGTTTTGAGAATCCCGAGGACAAGAACCTGGGGAACCGTGCACCGATAGGTGGCGGTGAAATATTGGGATCAAAAGTGAATGGTGATGGCAACACGCCACCAGAAATGCCTGAAGGCTATGATCCCTTTGGCAGTACGCCGGTTCCTCCTCCTTCTAATGATCCTCTGCCATTCTAACATTAATCCCTGCCTTGAAAGCAGGGATTAATTGTTATTTGTATTTCTCAATCAGCGCGTCGGCTTGCGTATCTCCCAGCTCCTTCGCTTTCTGCAAATTCTTGATTCCTTCTGCTTTCTGGCCTTTCAGACATTGGGCCAGTCCAAGGAACAGATAGCCATCACTATTGCTGGCATCCAGGTTAATACAGTCTTGGGCTGTCAAGATAGCGTCGTCGTACTTCCCGACACGGATTTCTAGCGATGCCTTCTCTGCATAATAGAGTGTCTCTTGCGGATTCATCTGGATTGCTCGGTTAATATCGTTGAGCGCCTGCTGATATAATCTGCCTTTGATATCGGTCTGATGACGAACATAATAGAAATTATCGTTGACAGTCGCCTGCATGAGTTCTTCGTATTCATTCATGTCGCTAATGGCATCACGGTATTTACCTGCGTTGCTTCGTGCCTCTGCTCTTGCCCAGAGATAGGGGGCAGCCTCTTTTAAATATGGTTTAGAGAACATATTCAATGTGCTATCCAACAAAGCCAGCATACTCGTGGTATCCTTCAGCATCTCCTTGCATTTGGCAGCACTATAGAATACTTCGGCATTACGGAGACTGGTGTTTGTCAGTTCATTAAAGATCTGGTAGGCTTCATCGTATTTCTTCTGGGCATAAAGAATATTAGCCTCAAGCTGACGATAAGTTGGCTGCGAATTGATGCTATTGGCCGTTTGTATTTCAGATAGCGCCTTGTCTAAGTTCCACCCGGCATAAGGTTGGGCACTCTGATATATTTCCTTATTATAGATCATGCGGGCATAGCTGTAGTGAGCATCATCTTTTTTGCTTGAAACATTGATTGCTTGTTCCATATCCTTTTCGGCAGCAGTGAATTTTCCGCCATTCACAGCTTGTATGGCACGAGCTGTATAGCCGTCGGGCTCACCGGGAAATTGGCGAATAAAATCTTCTATCAAGTTGATGTAACTTAAAGAGTCCATCTGAGAAGCAGCCAGATAGAGAACAAGATTCGCTTCCTTTAAATCTGTGGGTAACTCCTTTTTTATCTGCGTCAGTTGTAATGTCGCATCATTATATGTCAGTCCTGTGATTTTGAGGTCATTCACAAAACGGGCGCTGATGGCGTAGCTCAAGGTATCCTTGTCGGTTGCTGGTTGCTGCATCATTCCTAATACATCTCCACTCTCGTTCATCAGAGGGCAGCTAACCATATTATCTGCAATACTCATGGACACAGTATAATAGGCATAATCATCAAAGATCGTTTCTGCCCGTTTGATTGAACTGGCTCTCAGTTCTTTGGTTTCATGATAGGGTAGAAGCCATGCCTGACTACCTACGGAACCTTTGACGGAACTGACTGTCAGGGGTTGACATTTGCTGTTGTTAACACGAAACTTGACAACATCATACATGTCGTTAGCGCCAAGTATACCAGTTACTTGAAACTCCTTTCCCTGCGAATCGATGATGACGGCTTTTGAGGCCCCCTTAAACGGCGAAAAAGAGCTTACGGCTTCTCCATTGGTTCCTGTAAAGAAACCATTTGTGCTGGCGATGAGTGAACCATCGGCAGAAAACGTCTTTAATGTGAAAACGGATTTAGAAGCATTCTTTACCCATCCTGGCTGAGCAAAGGCTGTAGTTGCCATAATCAGCAGGCAACCTATAATAGTCATTTTTTTCATAATCGTAAAAGTTGTTTCGCGTTTTGTATAGCAGCCTCCGACACTTCGCTACCACTAAGCATCTGGGCTATTTCTGTAATACGTTCCTCAGAAGACAATTCCCTCAGTCGGCTCGTGGTACCCGTAGCGGTTTCTTCTTTCTCCACCTTATAGTGCGCTGTACCTAGGGCGGCAATTTGGGGCAGATGCGTGATGCTGATGACCTGACGTTCATGATTGCCCATTTCCTTCATGATCTCTGCCATTTTCTCAGCAATCTTGCCGCTAACACCGGTATCGATTTCATCGAATATGATGGTAGGCAACTTGACGGCACCACTTATCATGGCCTTTAGGGAAAGCATGACTCTGGCAACCTCACCGCCTGAAGCCACTTGTGAGACAGGCTGGAGTGGGGTGGAGGTGTTGGCGCTAAAGTAGAAAGAAATGGCATCCTGGCCTTTTTGGCTCAACGGTTCTTCAGACACTTGGATTTTAAAACGTACATTTGGCATGCCTAACAGCGTCAGTTTCTCCTGTATCTCTTTTTCAACCTGCTGGGCAGCATGCTTACGGAGCTTTGTCAGTTTGTCTGCATCTCCTTTTGCTTTGTCTCTCAAAAGATCAACTTTCTTTTGCAAGTCGGCCAACAGATCATCGCTTGACTCGATATGATTGAGTTTGCGCTTCAGCTCTTCGTGCTTGGCAATAAGTTCAGCGATGGACTCTACTTGGTATTTCTTCTCAAGATCATACAACTTGTCCAGGCGGTTATTGATAGCATCCAGTTCCGCAGGATCGAAATCTATACGTTCCAGTTGGGAATTAATTTCCTCAGACAAATCCTTTAACTCAATATAGCAACTATCGATACGCTGTACCAACTCCTGGGCAAATGGATAAACTCTTTCGATGGATTTCAAGGCCGATAGGGCAGAACGCATTGCATCAATCACGCCAGAGCCTTCTGCTGATAAGGCATTGTCTGCTTCATAGAAGGCTCCCTTGATCTCCTCAGAGTGAGTCATCGTTTCGCTTCTTTGCTCCAGATCTTCTTGTTCGTCTTCCTGAAGATTGGCCTGTGTCAATTCGTTACATTGAAACTGTAGGAAATCCAGATTCTGACGATTACGTTCAATCTCTTCTTTTAGGGTGTCAAGTGATTTCTTGGCATCATGGAATGAAGAGAACGACTGACGATAGCACTCAAGTTCCTTGGCATCATCAGCTATGATGTCAACAACGTTCAGCTGAAAATCCTGTTTGCTGATCAGCAGATTCTGATGCTGCGAATGAATGTCCACAAGTCTGTCGCCAAGATCTTTCATCATCGACAGCTGCACAGGCGTATCGTTGATAAAAGCCCTGCTTTTTCCGTTGGCAGTCAATTCTCGACGGATGATACAGTCATTCTCGTCATATTCGATATCATTATCCGAAAAGAAATCTTTCATATTATAGCGTGAAAGGTCGAAATGGGCTTCAATCACGCATTTGTCAGCTCCTTGCTTAATCGACTTTGAATCAGCACGTTGTCCTAATAATAGTCCAATTGCTCCAAGGATGATACTTTTACCTGCACCAGTTTCTCCTGTTATGACAGAAAAGCCTGAATGCAAGTCAATATCCAATTCGTCAATAAGCGTGAAGTTTTTGATATAAAGGTGTTTAAGCATACTATAATTTAATATTTTCCCAGACGCTGTTTTGAGAAGCGTTGATACTCATCAGAAGGTCAAAGATACGCTCTTTCTCCTTCTGGGTACCTTTACCTTTGTATATATTGATCAATTCGTCTTTTTTGTAATCGGTCCATATCTGCGGCAAGAGACTTAACGGTTTGTTGTCATGTGCAACTTTCAAATTGTTCTCTAATGCCCCGGAAATCTCTGTTCTGCCACGTTCTGCATTATTTGCCATTTCATCAAGTCCTTTACGGTAATAGTCGTATTGCAATTGACGTAACGGCTTCAAGGATTCGTCAAGATAGTCATTGATAATGGCAAAACGGTTTCTGCTATCTTCGAAGGACTTCCATCCGGGGAAGCCCAGATCTTGTGCATTATTCACAAGATACATACAGCGTTGAAGAATGTCAGTACCTCCCATCGGTGAAAAACTGTCCAGATTAATACCGATAATCAGATAGGCATAGTAAGCAAACAATGCGGTAAGCTGGTTATCAATGACCTCATCCGTAAAATTGAGTTGGTCAAATTGTGCAAATGCGAAGTGGAAGTTATCGTCCTTATTATTATATAAGGTGGTAGAGTAGGAGGTATTATATACTGGACGATTGGCCTGTATGAGTGCCGAACACTCAAAACGGTTCTCTTCACGAATGTACTTTGTGACAGTTATATTGAAAGTACATTGGATACGCTCGTTATTTTGGAATTGTAAGGGCGTCCATTGCTTTTCGTTTACAAACTGCTCTAGTGTTTGCTGCAGATTCTCGAATACACTAACGTCAGTACCTTGAATCTGACTGTGGTTGATGTTAATCTTTGCCTGGAGTTCTTGTGAATTCAGCGGAAATGTCGATAAAAAGAATAAAGGTAATAAGACGATTATTCTCATATACATATATGTACATAACTGTTTCATCTTGTTACCTTTTATTCTTTTATCAACATAAACTCCTAAGCCAATTTCGATTCGCGTAAACGGATACGCGTCAAAACCTGCTTCGTGTTGTAAGTAAAATCGCCGGCCAGTATCCAACTATAGTATCCCGGATCGATATGGAAGACGTCGGCTACAGGTATTCCTTTGTGCTTGCCGAAGTTGAAGACTTCTGTAAGCTGAGGATTGCCATCCTTATCAAGTATGGGCTTGCCATATTGGTCCTTCTTTTCTCCCCAAACAATTCGCCCGGCAAAATCGATGTTATTGTTGGTTTTCGAAAAACTGGCAAGTTCGTCCATGTCATTATTAAGGACCTTGTTCTCGTCTTCATTGGCTCCAGGAGCATACATATCCAATTCTCCCATAAGTACGCGATAAGTTGCCTCTGTATCTTGGTCTGCACGATGTGCCTCAAAATCTTCTTCCATTTTGCGACCACAGTAGAATTTGTAGGCAGCAGCAAGATTACGACGCTCCATCTTATGGAAAATGGTCTGAGCATCAATCAGGCGACATTTGGTAAAATCAAAGTCGATACCTGCACGCAGGAATTCCTCTGCAAGTAAGGGTATGTCAAAGTGATTTGAGTTAAATCCTGCAAAATCAGATCCTACAAACATATCTGCCAGACTCTGGGCTATTTGCTTAAAAGTCGGTTTGTCTTTAACATCATCATTACTGATTCCTGTAAGCGCAATAACCTCTTCTGGAATAGGTTTCTCGGGATTAATCAGTTCATTTCCCCGTTCTTCCTTTCCGTTGGGATGTACTTTAATATAGGATATCTGTATGATGCGATCTTTCACAAGATCAAGACCTGTAGTTTCCAGATCAAAGATAACCAGCGGTTTTGTCAGATTCAGTTTCATCGTTTAATCATTAATCAACATTGGCATCATAAGCATAAGGATATCCTGATTGTCAGGCTGTTCGGAAGGTAGTACCAATCCTGCACGACTGGGGTCAGCAAGTTGGATTATAACTTCGGGACAATCAAAATTGCTCAGTATTTCAATAAATGAGGAGCCTTTGAAACCAATAGACATGGGGTGGCCATTATATTCACAAGTCATACGTTCTGTAGCGGTCTTAGAGAAATCGTAGTCTTCTGCATCAAGCTGAAGTGTAGATCCCTCCACGTGGAAACGGATAAGGTTGCTTGAGTCATTGGCGAAAGGCTGAACGCGACGGAGGGCAGCTAATAAGCCAAGACGGTCCACACGCAATTCATTAGGATTGTTCTGTGGTATAACACTATTGTAATTGGGATAGCGACCTTCAATTAGCCTACATTGAATAGTACCGTCACCATAATTGATTTCTGCATTTCTCTCGTCGAACTTGATGGTGACGTCTCCACCGTCTTTGCCTAACATGTTACGAAGAAGATTCGCGGGCTTCTTGGGGAGAATGAATGCTGCTGGTTGTTCACTCTTGACGGAATAGACTTTATTGCGTACCAACTTATGTCCGTCACTGGCTACAACGGCTAGACAGTCTGGTGTCAAATCAAAATAGATACCATTCATCACGGGGCGCAATTCGTCTTGTGCAGTAGCAAAGATAGAACGATTGATGTTTTCTGCAAGCACAAGGTTTGGAATGGTAATGGTATTTGCATAGTCACTCAATGGCTGAACCATGGGGAATTCATCTGCATTATCAATAGGAAGGCAGAACAGACCATTCTGGTAACTAATCTTTGTTAGATTCTGCTCCAAATTGACGTCAAATGTTATGGGTTGCTCGGAAAAGCCTTTAACTGCCTCTAACAGATCATGATTCCCGATGGCAAAACGGCAATTGCCATCACTTTCATTTAATTCCATTTGTGTTTTCATCATGTTCTCACTATCAGAAGCTGTAAGATACAGAACATTCTCATTGATTTCAAACACAAAGTCACCAAGAATCGGTAGGGCATTCTTGCTGTTAATAACTCTCGAGAGAGCAGAGAGCTTAGAGCTCAATGCGGTACTGGATAATGTAAATCGCATAGTTTTATAGTTTTCTATTATTTGAATACATATTTTATAATTGAGGACAAAATTACAAAAAAACGTTGTAATGAACAAAATATTCGAGAAAAAATTGCGCTATTCAAACTATTTTTAGTAATTTCGCCACGTGAAAACGTAAAAATAACAAATAAAAACAATTAAGTAATGGAATTAACAGGTAGAATTATTGCAGTTTTGCCGGCGCAAAGTGGTGTGTCGGCCCGTACAGGAAACAATTGGATGTCTCAGGACTATGTGATAGAAGTTCCAGGACAATTTCCTCGTAAATGTCTTTTTCGGATTTTTGGCGAAGACCGTATTAAACAGTTTGCCATCCAACAGGGCGAAGATCTGACAGTTCAATTTGATATTGATGCTCATGAATTCAATGGCAGATGGTTCAACGATATCCGTGCTTACAATGTCATTCGTGGCCAGGTTCAGCAACAGCAGCCAGCAGTTGGTTCTCCGGTTGTGAATCAGAATGTTGGTGGAGCAACATCTCCATTCCCACCGGCACAAGAGCCTTCTTCAGAAGGTGCAGCAGATGATCTGCCTTTCTAAATGAAATTTCAATCCTCCCGAAAATAGTAGGGAGGATTTATTCTGATTTTCTTTATTTATCATAATGCCGATTCTGATAATAAGTATCATAGGATGTGTACACATGATATTTAATGTCCATCTTAGAAAATATCTCTATCTTCTAATACCTTAAATTTGTTTCTGAAATTAAGCAATTCATCAATATCAATAACCTGAGTAATTGACGATTCTGTATTTGAAGAACAAATGTCTAGTGTTTTTCCAATTGGACTAACAATCATACTTGAACCTCTATAATGAGAATAATGATCATCACCAACACGATTACAGCCAATAAGATATGCCTGATTCTCGATAGCTCTGGCATGTGTTAGAATGTGCCAAGCATTCTGACGGCTTTCGGGCCAATTTGCTACACAGATAATGGCATCAAATTGGAGATTGTCAGAATATCTGCTCCAAACAGGAAATCTTAAGTCGTAACATGTCAATAAGAGAAATCTTATACCACAATATGAAACAATTGTATGATCCTCACCTGCTTGATAATATGTATCTTCATGGCCATATCTAAACAAATGGTGTTTATCATAATATGAAAAGGTCCCATTCTTCCCGTTTATAAAATAATGTCTGTTTCTGAATGAATGGTCAGAAGTCATAACAGCCAGACTTCCGCAGATGGCACATGCCTTCTTCTTTGCTGTGTCCTTCATCCATTTTAGAGAGATGCTTTCTTCTTCATTTTCTGCGATATCAAATGGTTCTGTCGCAAATCCAGTAGACCACATCTCGGGTAATACATAAAGATCACTATTGGCTGCATGGCTCATAAGGGATTCTGCATGGTTGATGTTGGCTATAGGATTCCCCCACTCTATATCTAACTGTAAAACTGTTACTTTCATATTTTGATGTAAAAATTATCGTATATAGAAATCGTAAGTAAGTTCTTTGTACCAATCACTCCTAATTCCTGGATTAATTTCAATCACTTCGCACGTATTAACAGATTCTGATACAGGAAGTTTTCTTAATTCTATTAAGCATCTCTTTGGTTTCTTGACGAGTGTGGTTTTAACACGGCATAAGCGCGACAAGTAAAAGCCTCCCATAAGTGCTTCTGACTCAAAATTTGATTGACTTTCAATGGGGATTATAACAGAAAAACAACCATTTGCTGAGAGATGCTTGTAAGCAGAAGAAATAAGGTCATGATAGCTCAGAGAAATCGCATGACGTGCTACTGCCCGTTGCTTATCAAGGCAAATCAAATCACCTGTAAAAAAAGGCGGATTACAGATAACAGAATCAAAAGTGGCATTTTCGTCAAAGTGACAAATATCGGCTTCATAAATACTGATTCTATCGGCAAAAGGTGATGCCGTCACATTGTCTCTTGCTTGAGCAACGGCAGCAGGATCAATGTCAATACCAACGATTGAAGCATTCGGATAACGCTGAGCCATCATCAGGGCAATCAAACCTGTGCCAGTTCCTATATCAAGTATTCGACTAGGTTCCTGAGGAGCCTGAGCCCATGCACCAAGAAGTGTACCATCTGTACCAACCTTCATGGCACATTTGTCCTGATGAACGGTAAATCTCTTAAATTTGAAATATTCGTTTGCCATTTTCGCTGCAAAGATACTAATATTTTTTAATTCTTAATTCTTAATTCTTAATTCTTAATTAATATTAGTACCTTTGCACTCAAAATAGTAAAAAGAAACATTTGTATAAGATAAAAACATGAGTAATTCGAGTAAGAATTCTGCATTTCAGATGATAGCCGACATCGACGGAGATTTTCAGGATGTTATTAATGTGAACACTCCCTCAAGTGTTCCTATTCTTCCTGTTCGTAACCTTGTATTGTTCCCAGGCGTTGTATCTCCTATCCTTATCGGCCGTGATTCTAGTAAGATTGTAATCCAGAAAGCTGAGAAAAAGGGCGAGATCATAGGTATAATTTGCCAAAAAGACCCGGATGTAGACGTTCCTCTTCAAGAGGATCTATATGAGATCGGTGTTTATGCTAAAGTAATGAAATTGCTAAACCTTCCTAATGGAAATATTACAGCAATCGTTCAGTGTTTTAGCCGTATGAGGCTTGTGGAAATCACGCACAGCCTGCCCCATCTTGAAGGCATTGTTGAGCCTTTGGTCGATATAGAGCCCGAGAAGCGCGACCGCGAGTTCAAGACTGCGATGGAGGATCTGCGCAATCTGGTGAACGACTACATTAATATTAGTGAAGATATACCAGACGAAGCCACCTTTGCCATTAAGAACATTTCAAATAGTGTAATGGCACTTAACTTCGTTTGTTCGAACATGCCATTCTCCACTAAAGAAAAGATCAGCCTTCTGGAGATGGAATCTGTCAAAGAGCGACTCTTCAATGTGATGAAGATCATCAATCGTGAAATCAACCTTCAGAACTTAAAGGCTGATATCCGTAATAAGACTCGCGAAGACATCGATGAACAGCAACGCAACTATTTCCTGCAGCAGCAAATCAAGAATATGCAGGCTGAGATGGGTAATGGCGAGTCGATGGAGAAGCAGGATCTGATGAAAGAAGCAGAGAATAAAAAATGGCCGCAGGATGTTGCAAAGACTTTCTACAAGGAACTAGAAAAGATGGACAATCTGAACCCGCAGAGTCCGGAATTCAATGTGCTGCTGAACTATTTACAGACAATGGTATCCCTTCCGTGGGGAGAATATACGGAAGACGATCTTGACCTGAAGAGAGCCCAAAAGATTCTTGACCATGATCATTATGGTATGGAGAAGGTCAAGGAGCGTATCCTTGAATATATGGCCGTGCTTGCTTTGCGTGGCGACTTAAAGAGTCCCATTATCTGTCTCTACGGTCCTCCGGGAGTCGGAAAGACCTCTTTAGGCAAATCGATAGCATCTGCCATGAAACGTAAGTATGTCAGGGTCTCACTTGGCGGTCTTCATGACGAAGCGGAAATTCGTGGCCATCGTAGGACCTACATTGGTGCTATGCCTGGACGTATCATCAAATCAATTCAAAAAGCAGGCTCTAGTAATCCTGTCTTTATCCTTGACGAAATAGATAAGGTCACCCAAATGACACATAACGGTGATCCTGCCTCTGCATTACTCGAGGTCTTGGATCCTGAACAGAACAATGCTTTCCACGACAATTATCTTGATGTTGACTACGATTTGTCAAAAGTTCTGTTTATTGCCACAGCAAATAATCTTGGCACCATACCCCAACCCCTACTCGACCGTATGGAGATTATCGAAGTAAGCGGGTATATAACAGAAGAGAAGATCGAAATTGCCAAGCGTCACCTGATTCCTCGTGAGATAGAGAATACAGGATTGAATGTGAAGGAACTGAAGCCTGCTTTCAATAAAGCAGCCATAGAGATGATCATCGAACGTTATACGAGGGAAAGTGGCGTTCGACAGCTCGAAAAGCAGATCAACAAGTCGTTACGAAAGATTACGTATAAACGCCAGATAGAAGAGAATACCAATTATAAGAAGATAACGCCGGCAGAGATTGAAGACCTGCTCGGCAAACCACCATTCTACCGGGATATCTATCAAGGTAATGACTATGCTGGTGTCGTTACGGGCTTGGCTTGGACAAGCGTTGGCGGTGAAATCTTGTTTATTGAGACTTCACTCTCTAAAGGTAAAGGTTCAAAACTGACACTTACAGGAAACCTTGGAGATGTCATGAAAGAATCAGCAATATTAGCCCTCGAATATGTAAAAGCCCATGCCGAGACGCTTAATATTGACTATCGGATCTTTGATAATTGGAATATTCATATCCATGTACCAGAAGGCGCTACGCCCAAAGATGGTCCTTCGGCAGGTATAACGATTGCCACGTCTATTGCATCAGCTCTTACTCAGCGTAAAGTGCGTAAGAATACTGCAATGACTGGTGAAATCACCCTTCGGGGAAAGGTGTTGCCAGTGGGTGGTATCAAAGAGAAGATCCTAGCAGCAAAACGTGCTGGCATTACCGACATTTTGATGTGCCGAGAGAATGAGAAGGATATTCTGGAGATTCCTGATATTTATTTGAAGGGTGTTACTTTCCATTATGTAGAGAACGTTCAAGACGTATGGGACTTTGCACTTACCAATGAAATCGTAAAGCATCCTTTGGATTTCACTATCCCCGAAGAAACTGAAAAGGATAAGAAATGACGTTTGAACTGAAATATACAGATCAAGAGAGTGATGCTCGTGCTGGTGTAATTACGACTGATCACGGGCAGATTCTGACACCGATATTTATGCCTGTTGGAACAGTGGGCAGCGTGAAAGCTGTTCATTTCTCTGAACTACGGGAACAGATAAAAGCCCAGATTATCTTAGGAAATACCTATCACCTCTATTTACGACCAGGACTGGAAATCCTCAGAAAAGCTGGTGGCCTGCATAAGTTCAATACGTGGGATCGTCCTATCCTGACGGATTCTGGAGGATTTCAGGTGTTTTCGTTGACAGGCATACGAAAACTCCGTGAGGAAGGTTGCGAGTTCCGCTCCCATATCGATGGATCTAAGCATTTCTTTACACCAGAGAATGTGATGGACACAGAACGGGTAATCGGTGCGGATATCATGATGGCGCTTGACGAATGTCCTCCAGGTCAGAGTGATTACCAATACGCAAAGAATTCTCTGGGACTCACTCAGCGTTGGCTTGAACGTTGTGTAAAGCACTTTAACGAGACAGAACCGTTGTATGGATATAACCAGACACTCTTCCCTATCGTTCAAGGTTGTACTTATAAAGACTTACGCCAGGATGCAGCTAAGCATGTATGTGATGTCTTGAGCCGGTTGAACGATGTTGGCGGTGCCTCCATCGGCGGCTTGGCTGTAGGAGAACCCACAGAAGTGATGTACGATATGATTGAGGTGGTGAATGAAATTCTGCCCAAGGATCGTCCACGTTATCTGATGGGTGTAGGCACACCGCAGAATATTCTGGAAGCTATAGAGCGAGGTGTTGATATGTTTGACTGTGTAATGCCTACTCGTAATGGGCGGAATGCCATGCTTTTCACCTATGAGGGAACGATGAATATGCGAAACAAGAAGTGGGAAGACGACTTCTCCCCCATTGATCCTGATGGCTGTGAGATTGACCGTATCCACTCGAAAGCATATCTCCATCATCTCTTTAAGGCTCAAGAACTGTTAGCCATGCAGATTGCCTCCATCCATAACCTGGCCTTCTACCTGAGGCTGGTGACAGATGCCAGGCAACATATCCTTGCAGGCGATTTCGTGCACTGGAAACGAAGTGTCATTGATCAATTAGGGCGACGCAGATGAAAAAGAGCAAATATATCAGAGTATGGTGCCGCAAGATGGGAAGATTCCTCGGAAAAGGTTTCCGATGGATGCGCAAGCTGAATCCTTTCCGTTTCTTGACGCGACTGGACCGTTACATTATGTCCAAGTTCATCGGCACCTATATATATTCTATTGCGCTGATCATTTCTATCGCCATTGTCTTCGATGTCAATGAGAACCTTTCCAAATTCTCAACCTACGGGGCACCTCTGAAGGCTATCGTCTTCGATTACTATGCCAATTTCGTGCCTTATTTCGCCAACTTGTTCTCACCGCTGTTTGTCTTCATCGCAGTCATCTTCTTTACATCCAAGTTGGCAGGTAATAGCGAGATTATCGCCATGTTGGCGGCTGGTGTCAGTTTTAAGCAATTGCTGAAACCTTATCTCCTCTCAGCTGCTATCATTGCGGTGGTAAATTTCTATCTCGGTTCTAATGTGATTCCTCATGGAACCGTTGTGCGTCAAGATTTTGAGGCGAAATACAAGAACAGCAAAAGGACGCTATCGGCCAGCAATGTGCAATTGATGGTTGCTCCGGGCACCATCGCTTATATTCAGAATTACGATAACAGAACAAAGACTGGCTATGGCTTTTCTCTTGATAAGTTTGAGAATAAGAAGCTAGTCAGCCACATGACGGCTTCTATTATCCGATATGATTCTATCAGCGATACCCGATATCACTGGAAGGCCAATAACTACAAGATCCGAAAGTTGAAGGGCCTGCGTGAGGAGATCATCTCGGGTAACGTGATTGATACCCTGATACAGATGGAGCCGATGGATTTGGTATTCTCCAAGGGACAACAGGAGACGCTGACTTCCTCTGAACTGAGACAGTATATCTCCAAACAGACCGAAAGAGGTTCTGGCAATGTCGTGCAATATGAAGTTGAGTATCATAAACGTATTGCGACATCTTTTGCGTCGTTTATCCTTACCATCATCGGTGTCAGTCTGTCTAGTCGTAAACGTAAGGGGGGCATGGGCCTCTATCTTGGTATTGGTTTGGCACTTTCTTTTACCTATATCCTTTTGCAGACCGTAAGTGCCACATTTGCCATTAATGCCGATACGCCTCCCATGTTAGCCGCTTGGATACCTAATTTATTATATATATTCATAGCATATTTCTGCTATCGACAAGCACCCAATTAATGGAATAAGATGAAATTTGAAGAAACATATCTGAACGACAATATTCTTGATGCATTGTATGATATGCATTTCGATGAAATGACGCCGATCCAGGAACGTTGTATCCCTAAGATCTTAGATGGTTACGACGTACTTGGTGTTGCCCAGACTGGTACAGGAAAAACGGCAGCATACCTGCTTCCAATCCTTTCTCAGCTTGATGACGGCGATTATCCTAAGGATGCCATCAATTGCGTCATCATGCCTCCCACCCGTGAACTTGCTCAGCAGATTGATCAGGCGATGCAAGGTTTTGGCTATTATCTTGACGGCATCAGCAGCGTAGCTGTATATGGTGGAAATGATGGTGGACGATATGAGCAGGAGTTGAAGGGTATCCGTCTGGGGGCTGATGTGCTTATTGCTACTCCAGGCCGATTGCTAAGTCACCTCAAAGTAGGTAACCTCGACTTGTCGCGTTGTTCTTTCTTTGTGCTCGATGAGGCAGACCGCATGCTCGATATGGGCTTTATCGATGACATCATGAAAATTGTATCACAGTTGCCAAAGAACTGCCAACGTGTGATGTTTTCTGCCACAATGCCGCCCAAGATCCGTGAATTGGCTGTGACTCTGCTCCATGATCCAGTAGAAATCAAGATTGCCGTCTCAAGACCTGCAGATAAAATCCGTCAGAGTGCTTATGTATGTTATGAACCTCAGAAACTGAAGATCATCAATCAGATCTTTAAGCAAGGTGACTTGAAACGGGTCATTATCTTCTCTGGCAAAAAAGATAAGGTGAAAGACATTACCCGTAGTCTTAAACAAATGCATATCAACTGCGATCAGATGCATAGTGACCTTTCGCAACAGGAACGAGATGAGGTGATGTACCGTTTCAAGGCAGGAATGACGGATGTGCTTGTCGCAACAGATATCGTGGCCCGTGGTATTGACATTGACGATATCAGAACTGTGATCAACTACGATGTTCCTCACGATTCTGAAGACTATGTCCACAGGATTGGTCGTACTGCCCGAGCTGATCGCGATGGTGAAGCGATTACTTTTGTCAGCGATACTGACATCTACCGCTTTCAGTCGATAGAGCATTTCCTGGGTAAGGAGGTGGAAAAGACACCCCTGCCGGAAAGCATTGGCGAGGGACCTGTTTACACGAAACGCGAAAAGAAGACATCCAACACCCGACGTCACGGGAGGTGGCACAGTAAAGGCAATTCCAATAAGAGTCATCATAAAAATCGTTCCAAGAAAAACGATAACAAACCATAATTAACTATCTTTCATTCAGACTATTATGATCACATTTCCTATCGCCAAAATCAATCTCGGACTCAATGTCGTAGAAAAGCGCCCTGACGGTTACCATAATCTCGAAACGGTATTCTACCCAGTACCTATAAAGGATGCTTTGGAAATATATCCCATGGATGCCGATTTTCCTTCAGATGTTGATTGTGACCTCAAAGTCACCAATATCCACATTGAGGGTGACGAGCAGAAGAATCTGGTGGTGAAAGCATACAATCTGTTGAAACAAGACTTCCCTACTCTGCCCCGAATACACACCCATCTTTATAAAGGTATTCCGACACAAGCAGGTATGGGAGGTGGTTCTAGCGATTGCGGATTTATGATTACGCTTCTGAATGAACAGTTTCAGTTAGGCCTTTCGCAGCAACAGATGATACAATATGCAGCAAGGCTTGGTGCTGACTGTGCTTTCTTTATCGTCAATAAGCCTTGCTATGCAGTGGGAATCGGTGAAATCCTGACTCCGGTAGAACTTGATCTGAAAGGATGGTATCTCTGCATTGTTCGTCCTGATATTCCTGTATCTACGAAGGAGGCTTTTTCATTGATAAAGCCTGCTCATCCTGCAAAGAATTGTCGAGAAGTTGTCATGCAGCCTATTGAGACTTGGCGCGAGGAACTGACAAACGATTTTGAGAAAAGCGTCTTTGCGTTGCATCCTGAAATCGGGGCTATCAAGGAGCGCTTCTATGACATGGGGGCGGTCTATGCTGCTATGTCAGGTTCTGGCAGCAGTCTTCTGGGATTGTTCAGAACACCTGTGGATCTCTCTGAATTCAATCAGGAGGGAACTTTTAAAGTCTGTCTACCTTTATAGTTATGAAATGGGCTCGCGATTCACATCGAGAGCCCATAACAACACAAACACAAATACAGTCAAAACTTGACTGCTATTTTTTTATTGGATACCGTCTTCGCGGAGTTTCTGCTGCCATTTCCAGGCACTCTTCAGTACTTCATCTGTCGGCGTCTCAGCTTTCCAACCAAGCACTTTGTTGGCTTTGTCAACATTGCCCCAAACCTGCTCGATATCACCTTCGCGACGTGGTGCATAAGTCCAGTTGACTTTCACGCCAGTGGCCTTCTCGAAGCCTTCCACAACCTCAAGTGTTGAAAGACCCTTGCCTGTACCAATATTGAATACCTCAACGGCATCTGTTTCTGGCTGATCCAGAACGCGCTCCATGGCCTTCACATGAGCTTTGGCCAGATCTACTACATAGATGTAGTCACGGATACAGGTCTTATCCGGTGTGTTATAGTCATTTCCGAAAATCTTCAGCTGCTCGCGGATACCCATAGCCGTCTGAGTCACGAATGGAATCAGATTCATGGGAACACCATTTGGCAATTCGCCAATCAGGGCTGAAGGATGAGCGCCGATAGGATTGAAATATCTCAGGATGATGCTCTTGATAGGTGCACCAGAGTGTACATAGTCCTGGATGATCTCCTCGTTGATCTGCTTCGTGTTGCCATAAGGCGACATGGCCTTCTGGATAGGTGCATTTTCTGTCACGGGCAGATTCTCCTTCGCAGGCTGGCCATAGACAGTGCAGCTTGAAGAGAAAATGATACCCTTCACCTGATACTTCGGCATCAGCTCCAGCAGATTGATAAGACTGGTCAGATTGTTGCGATAGTAGAGCAGTGGTTTCTCGACACTCTCTCCAACAGCCTTCGATGCGGCGAAGTGGATAATACCCTCAATCTTCGGATATTTCTTAAAGATACCTTCCAATGCCTCGAAGTCACAGCAATCCACTTTCTCGAATGCAGGTCTGATACCCGTTATCTTTTCAATGCCATCAATAACGTTTGCGTTAGAATTTGAGAGATTGTCGATGATCACAACCTCATAACCAGCTTCCTGAAGCTCGACTGTCGTGTGGCTTCCGATAAAACCTGTACCACCAGTTACTAATATCGTCTGTTTCATTACTTTGATAGTTTTATTGTATATCTTTTGCAAAGTTAGTAATTATTTCCCAAACAATCAAACTTTTTCTAGTTTAAATGCAAAAAACGTATTCAAAAGGCTTCAAGTCGACAATACCTATTATGATATAGTCTTATTCTTGAGTTCCTTGTTCATCATCTTTAAGTGTTGTATATCATCCTTTTCCTACATCCAATCACAACGCAATCTACGCCAACTATGATACAACGTCTATTCTTCAACTTTCTCGAGTATGATGAACAATACAAAAAAAAGTGCCATCCTCATTCAGGTGGCACCTTTATCGTGTTTTACAATCTCTGTTTAGTCGAGGCCAAAAAGGATCTTCAGGCCTCCGTCGACGCCAGAGAAGCCCATGAAGGCCAGCGATAGCAGTCCTGCGGAGAGCATCACAATGGCCATGCCCTGCATCCCTTTAGGAATCTTCACCAACTCCAGCTGTTCACGCATGCCGGCAAATACCGTCAGAGCAACACCGAAACCAATGGCTGTTGAGAAAGCGTAGACGACAGACTGCAGCAGGTTGTAATCCTTCTGAATACAAAGGATGGCAACACCCAGAACCGCACAGTTGGTGGTAATCAGCGGCAGGAAGATACCGAGCGCCTGATACAAGGCGGGCGACACCTTCTTGAGTATAATCTCCACCATCTGGACAAGTGAGGCGATGACAAGGATAAAGGCTATCGTCTGCAGATACTGCAAGCCGAAGGCATCGAGCACATATTTCTGTACAAGCCAGGTTACGATGGTGGCAAGTGTCAGCACAAAGGCTACAGCTGCCGACATACCCAGCGAGGTGTCAATCTTCTTCGATACGCCAAGGAACGGACAGATGCCGAGGAACTGTGACAACACGATGTTGTTCACAAAGATGGCGCTAATGAAAATCAGTATATATTCCATAATTTATGCCTTTCTAAGTTTGTTGACGATTGCAATGAGGAAGCCGAGGGTGATGAAAGCACCCGGAGGCAGCACGAAGAGCAGGATGTTGTAAGTCTCAGGCAGCAGCGTGAGTCCGAAGACCGAACCATTGCCCAGCAGCTCACGGCAAATACCGAGGAGTGTCAGTCCCAGCGTAAAGCCAAGGCCGATACCAATTCCGTCGAAGAGAGAAGCCAAAGGTGAGTTCTTCGATGCAAAGCCCTCTGCACGGCCAAGGATGATACAGTTGACCACAATCAGCGGGATAAACAATCCGAGGGCTGCATCGATATCAGGCAGATAGGCCTTGATAACCATCTGCAGGATGGTAACGAAAGCAGCAATTACCACGATGAATACGGGAATACGCACTTTGTCGGGGGTGATGGACTTCAAGCATGAGATCACAACGTTGGTACAGATAAGTACAGCCATTGTTGCGAGTCCCATCGACATACCGTTTATGGCAGAAGTGGTGGTGGCCAATGTCGGACACATACCGAGCATCAGGACGAACGTAGGGTTCTCCTTGACGATGCCATTCTTGATAATCTGTATTGCGTTCATATCTTATTCCTCCTTTACTTGTTTGGTTGCACCTGTCTCTGCATCAGTTGCAGGTATATCCTTGTAAGCATTATATGCTCGATTTACGGCGAGCAGGAAAGCACGGCTGGTGATAGTTGAGGCTGTAATGGCATCCACTTGACCACCGTCTTTGGATACTGTCAATGGCTCCTTGGGATTCTTGCCGATGATGTCACCCTTCTCACCCTTCTGGAACCACTTGTCGGCTTTGGCACCGAGTCCTGGCGTCTCAGTATGTTCGAGGAGTGTATAGCCCAGGATATTGCCTTCGGAATCGAAACCTACAAGTACCTTCAGGTCGCCACCGAAACCACCTGTGGTACTTTCGACAGCAGCACCCAGATCCTTGCCTTGAGCATCCTGGGTCTGGTAGATAATATAGGTGAGTTCCTTGCCCTTGGCATCGTTCTGCTTCACGGTGTCGGTCCTGGAGACAGTAATATCGCTAACGCACATCACCGTCTTGATACCATCGGCCAGCGTCTTTGCCTTTTGGGCGTTAATTGGACCTTCTGTCATGTGGTTCACTAAAGCGAGGATACCACCCATGATGACTGCTACTCCTGTGAGCACCAGTACCATATTGGTCAATGATGATTCTAATTTCTTCATACGTCTGGTCCTCCTTTAGTTCTTGGCAGGCACTTCACCGAAGCGCTTGGGCTTTACATAATTATTAATAAGAGGTGTGAATGCGTTCATAATCAGAATAGCGAACGACATACCTTCAGGATAAGCACCCCAGTTACGGATGACAATAGTCAGCAGACCAATGCAGACACCATAGATTATCTGTCCTTTCGGCGTCATTGGAGAGGTGACATAATCCGTTGCCATGAAAATGGCACCCAGCATCAGACCACCGGAAAGGATTACGACGAAAGGATCTGCATAGATGGGGTTGGCAAGATGGAGTAAAGAGCTGAGCACCAGAACCGTACCGATGATGCTGACGGGAATGTGCCAGGTGATGATCTTACGCCAGAGCATGAAAATCAGACCCAAAATCAATGCCAGGTCGCAGACCTCACCGATAGCTCCTGCACCACCGTTAAGAGAGAAGTCGGCAAAAAGCAGCGAGAAGGCGTCTGGCATCTGGGCAAGTGCGTCCATGTTGCCTTCCTTGATGGCCTGTTGCATCAGCGCCAGTGGTGTGGCACCAGTCTCAGCGTCTGTGTATTGGAGCCACTGTCCAGGCAAAGGCCAGGAGGTCATTTGCGCCGGGAAAGCCACCAATAGAGCACAACGGCCTACCAATGCGGGGTTAAAGATGTTGTGTCCCAGTCCGCCAAACGTCATCTTTGCTACACCGATGGCAAACAGCGCACCGATGAGGATGATCCAGATGGGGAGGTTCGACGGGAGGTTCATACCAAGAAGCAAGCCTGTCAGGGCTGCCGAACCATCGAGAATCGTGTTTCTCTCGTTCTTGAGTATGTATTTGTTGATAGCCCACTCAAAGAAGACGCAGGCTGCCACACTTGTCAGACATACGATGACGGAACCAAGGCCGAAGAAATAGAACGACATAAGTAGTGCAGGCATCAGGGCGATGATCACACCATACATGTTACGCTCTACGGTATCCGAGCCATGGGCATGTGGCGATAATGATACAATTAATTTTCCCATTGTATTTATTTGACTATTTCACAATTTGACTATTTCTTAGCAGAACGGCTGCGGATGATACCCATGACGGTACTCTTTCCTTGACGGATGTTGTCGAGCAGCGGACGGTGGGCAGGACAGGTGAACTGACATGAACCACACTCAATGCAACTCACGATGTCCTCACGCTCAGCACGTTCCCAATTCTTCACCTCAGAGATACTGGCAAGCAGATAGGGTTCCAATCCCATTGGACAGACTCCTACGCACTTTGCACATCGGATACACGACTGCGGCTCCTTACGGCGGGCTTCATCATCAGAGATGATCGTCACAGAGTTGGTTCCCTTACAGATAGGCACCTCTGTCGATGTGAGTGCCTTACCCATCATCGGACCACCGGCCAGCAGTTTATTGTCACCCTCAGGCATACCACCACAGGCTTCGATCAGATCCTGCATGGGTGTTCCCATACGGACGAGGAAATTACCTGGATTCTGGAGCTTCTTTCCTGTCACGGTGGTATAGCGCTCGAAAAGTGGCTTGTGCTTCATAACAGCCTCATAGACAGCAAAAGCAGTACCCACATTCTGGACAATTGCACCCACATTCACAGGAATTGCAGGAGGTGCAGGCACTTGACGACGGATGACAGCATCCACCAACTGCTTCTCACCACCCTGTGGGTAGCGCTGCATAAGGGGAACCACCTCTACGTTATAGGCAGAACTGCCAAACTTCTCTGCGCATTTCTTCGTAAGCAGCTCGATAGCCGGCATCTTATTGGTCTCGATACCGATATAACCTGTCGTCACCTTTGCGCCCTTCATCAGCAGTTCGAGACCGACGAGGATCTCATCTGCATGCTCCATCATCAGACGGTAGTCGGCTGTGATATAAGGCTCGCACTCAACGGCATTGATAATCACGCACTCGGCTTTGGCTGTTGGCGGTGGTGTCAGCTTAATGAAAGTGGGGAAACAAGCGCCGCCCATACCAACGACGCCAGCATCTTTAATGCGATTGACAATTTCTTCAGGCGTCAGTTCCGGATGAGCTTCTACCGTCTCCAGTTTATCGGAACGGTCGATACTATTTTCCCATTCATCACCATTGACGGTAATATAGATAGCAGGCTTGCGATAGCCTGTAGCATCAATGGCTGTGTCAATCTTAGCGACAGTTCCGCTTACTGATGAGAAAATGGGCGCAGAAACGAAACCTCCAGCCTCGGCAATCATCGTACCCACCTTCACTTTGTCACCCTTCTGAACGACGGGCTTGGCAGGAGCACCGATGTGCTGGCTCAATGGGAAGATGGCCTGTTTCGGAAGTGCTGCCACCTGCGTCTTGGCTTCGTGTGTCAGCTTGTTCTCCTCGGGGTGTATACCACCTATTCTAAATGTTTTGATGTTCATAACGAAGGTCTCCTTTCTTATTTAATGGAAATAGAAGAATCTGTATCCAGGAAAGCACCACGGGAAGGTTCCTTCACAACAGGCTTCTGCTCAACTGGTGCCTTTGGCTTTTCAACGGGCTTTGGAGCTTCTTTCGGCTTCTCAGCGGGAGCTGCTTTCGGAGATTCTGAAGGTTTCTCTTCAGGAGCAGGTTTCGGAGCAGCAGGCTCTTTCGGTTTTGGAGCAGGTGCTGGCGTTGGGAAGTTGACATCGAGGATGGCCTTCTTTGGACAAGCGGTAACACACTTACGACACAGACGGCATTTCTCAAAGTCGATGTAGGCGAGATTGTTCTCAACGGTAATGGCACCGAAGTTACATTCCTTCTCACACTTGCCACAACCGATACAGCTGACAGCACAAGCCTTCATGGCCACAGGACCTTTATCCTTGTTGACACATGATACATACACTCTCCTACCCTTCGGACCTTTCTTGCGTAGTTCGATGATGTTACGTGGACAAGCCTTCACACAGGCACCACAAGAAGTACACTTCTCCTCATCGACAGCAGGGATTCCTGTAGCCGGATCAATGGAGATAGCACCAAACTGACAAGCGGCAACACAATCGCCACAGCCCAGACAGCCATAGCCACAGGCAGTCTCACCTGCACCACAAGCATTCATGGCAGCACACGTACGGAGACCTGAGTATTCGGCGATACGAGGACGATGCTCACATGAGCCATTACATCTCACGACAGCTACCATAGGCTCGGAATTGGCTATGGCCATTCCAAGCAGATCAGCCACCTTTCCCATGACCTCAGCACCACCCACAGGACAAGACAGCCCGTCGATGCTTCCGGCATCAGCTCCTTTTACAAGCGCATCAGCCATACCGCTGCATCCAGGAAATCCACATCCGCCGCAATTGGCACCGGGAAGTACCTCACTTACCTGAGCAATACGGGGATCTTCATAGACAGCGAATTTCTTCGAGGCGGCAAATAGCACAACAGCTGCTATCAAGCCAATGGCGCCCAAGACAATTACTGCAATCAAGATGAAATTCATAAAGCTTTATATTTGTATAGTTTGTTATTAATTTGTTTCGAGTTGAAATGCCAGTTTCTCTCGGAGATTATCCCGAAAGAGCCAGAGCACAAAATAATAAGGTACGAGCGAACCCAAGCCGGAGAGAGCCGCCAAACCTTCTTGTCCTGTCAGTTGAAGGACGACCACCAGCACCGTCACAAGCACCACAAAAGGAATACCGAAAGCAAAGAGTAAAGCACGGCCTGCAACATCGCGCGAAGCACTGACCATGACAGGGTCTCCAACTTTCAAGGATACAGTGTTGCGTACATTGAATACGTCGACAATCTTTTCCTTCGACTCCGAAGCACTACAATGAGCGGCAACCTTACAAGCTGCACAAGCAGATGTCTGGAGAATACGTACCTTGACACAATCTCCAGCTACCGATTCGATAATTCCTGAATGACTTATTTGACTATGCACTTTGCAAAGGTACGATAATATCATGAGAAATCAAAGTAAAAAAGGGTATTTTTCACAAAAATATTCGTAATCGTTTGCAGTTACAAAAGATTTTTTATACTTTTGTGCCGACATAAAGAACAAAGGACAATGAAAACCAGCGAACAGACGCTACAACAGGTAGACCGTGCCATTAGGAAAATCGAAGAGAAATTTCCTGCAACAGAAGAGGCTGTCTTAATGACAGACATTCATATCCGTGTTTCACAAGAGACGGGTGAATTGACTGTGTATAATGATGATGATAACGAGATTACCCGGTGTATCATCGAACAATGGATTGACAATAAAGAAGACGATTTCTACGAGCAGATAGCTTCTGTCTTGCGTACCAGACTTGAGAAACACAAGAAAACCATTGAGGCGATGTCGCTGCTAAAGCCTTTCTCGTTTGTCCTTGAGGATGATGACAAGGAGTCTATCGCAGAACTCTTTCTGGCTGACGATGAATTGGTCATCATTAACCCCGACCTGATGGAGGGATTAGATGATGACCTGGATGATTTCCTTGAAAAGTTGCTGAAAGACTAGCCTACTCTTCTTTCTTACTGCTTCGAAGTGCGAATCTACGGGCATCGTCGATGTAATATACCTCTTCTGATTGCGCTGTTTGCCGTGTTTTAGAATAGTCCAGCAAATGTATTTCGTAATCGCTTGTGATTGAGAAATATTGCACAAACTCTTCCGGATTGATGTCGTCTTCCTTATCCTCGACAGCATAGAGGCATAACTTGTCGACGGGTACATATTCATTATCGAGTGAATAGAGCCAGATGGTATATTGCCCTTCATATTCATCAACTGCCAACAGCATCAAGCGAGCGCCCAAACTCTCCGGAAGACTGGCGGCTTTAGGATGAACACCTTTTTCGAGATTCATATATGAAATGATCTCCGCAGGCACCTCCTTGAAGTCGGGAAGGAATCTGACATAATCTTCTGTATAGCTGATAGGTAACGACTGAAGATACAGACTGTCATAGAACAATTTAAGCGGATTACTGGCATCTTCAAGGTTGATACCCTGAAGTTTCAGTTTCTCTCTAATCTCAAGTGCCTTCACGCTGTCAAGCTTATGCTGCAGTTCTTCAGGCGATAATTGTTTCCGGCCACCACATGAGAAGCATAAGATGGCAATACCCAATAAACCAATAAGCTTTTTCATCCTATAATATATGTTATGCTGATTTCTATAGTTTGATTTTCTTCTTAACGGCCTTACTCTCGTTCTGAAGACGATCCAATGCCGTCACGACATATACCCATTTCTCCTTACCGTTCTTATAAGGAAGTGTGACGAATGTCTGGTTAGTGATGGCGAAGATCTTTGACGGATCCTCGGTGTTGACGGTTTCACCCGGTGCAAAGCGGTAAACGACATATTTGACGGCTTCATCATCCCATGACTTATACTTGGGTGCTGTCCAGAAAAGCACATAGTCGCCATCTATCCACATGGGCTTTAGCTTCTTGACCTTTTGGGGTGCCTTGCCGTCGATAAACGGCATCTCTGGTTGTAAAGCAGGATATTTCCAATACACATCACGCAGGTTGCTACCATAATTGCCCACATTGTCTACAGCAGCCTTGGCATACCATAACACGGTTCCTTGCACATTGTTCAACTGCTTATGGAGTGCCATCTTTGCACGCTGTTGATGACTTTGGGGATTGTTGGGGTCAGCATGTTTCACAGTCCGTTCAATATCCTCACCAATGATTAGAGGACGAGCGCCGGCATATTGATTCCACCATTTGATCAACGTCTCGTAGTCTGCCACATTATGGCCTATCTCCCAATAGATCTGAGGAACGCAATAGTCAAGCCAGCCGTTGTTGATCCATAACAGGATATCTGCATACAGATCATCGTAGTTCTGAGTGCCGTTTGTGTTACTGCCAATCGGTGAATTCCTTTTGTTACGATAGATGCCAAATGGCGAAATACCGACTTTCACCCAGGGCTTGGTCTCATGAACGGTCTTATAGAACTGTTCGATAAAGAGGTTCACATTATAGCGTCGCCATTCTCTCTGGTCTCTGATGCCATTGGAATTGTCTTGGAACAGTTCGTCATCAGGAATACTGAGCCCCTTCACAGGATAAGGATAGAAATAGTCATCCATGTGAATACCGTCAACATCATAACGGCTGACGATATCCTTCGCTACTTCACATATGTAATCGCGATTCTCGGGGATACCAGGATTAAGGATGAATAATTCATCGTAAGCAAAACAGTTCATGGGCTTGCGAACGGCGATATGCTTCGGTGACAGTTGGCGTGTACCTTTGGTCTTGGCTCTGTAGGGATTGATCCATGCATGCAGTTCCATGCCACGCTTATGGCACTCGGTAATCATCCACTTCAGGGGATCCCAATAAGGACTAGGTGCCATGCCCTGTGTGCCAGTCAGGAAACGGCTCCAAGGTTCCAGTTTACTTTCATATAATGCGTCACACTCAGGCCGGACCTGAAAGATGATCACATTCACACCGTCTTTCTTCAATTCGTCTAACTGATACGTCAGTGTCTGTTGCATCCTGGCTGTTCCAAGTCCTTGGAATTGTCCGTTAACACATTGGATCCATGCACCACGCATCTCACGCTTCTGAGCGCCGGCTATCGTTATTGAAAGGAGCGCTAAAATCAATAATATTGTTTTCTTCATTGTCTTTAATTATTTCAAATAGGTATATATGTCTTTTGTCCAGTCTTCACCATTCTTGGGGCACATCGTAGCGATGCCCAGTTGTCCGGCCATAGCTACGTTGGCAGGTCCGTCATCCAGGAAAAGGGTTTCTGAAGGGATCAGTTGCGCTGCATGTAGAACATGCTCGAAAAAGCGCCGATCAGGTTTCATGACGCCTATTTCATAGCTTAAGTAACACCCGTCCAGATAATCCTCGATCGAATGACCTTCGCCATCAAAGTCTGGTGACTTCACCCATGACATCATATAAGGATTGGTGTTCGATAGGAGGAAGAGTCTATACCCTTCTTCCCGGAGTTTCCTGAGCACATCCAGATTCCGCTTGGGAACTTCCCGTGCATAGCCGAGCCAGGCATAGCGGCATTCATCCCAGGAAACCTCCCGATTGACCATCTTGCTGATTTCACTACGGAAGGTCTCATCGCTGATGTTACCACGCTCCAAATCACCGAATATGCCAGTCTGAGTATAGGAATCAAGCTGTTTGACTGCATCATGAAGCCCTAACTCCCTAAAACGCCGGATTGCCTCCTGGGGATCAAGCGTTATAATAACGCCACCTAAGTCGAATATGATATTCCTGATCATTTAAACAAATCCAATTTATGCTTTCTTGCTTCTTCAAGATTCTGCAAAGATTCCTGTTCTTGTTGATAATCCTCACGCAGATGCTGATATTTCTCAGCCAACTCCTGCCCTACCTCCTGCTCGTTAGTCATCAATCGGGCAGCGACAAGGGCATTCTGGGACGCATCCTTCAACCATACCACAGGACCGGAGTAGACTGGTGCTATTTTCAAGGCGACATGCAATTCGCTGGTTGTTGCACCACCTATCATAATCGGAATATTCAGTCCTGCTCGCTTCAGTTCTTTGGCCACATTGACCATTTCCTCGAGACTTGGGGTAATCAGACCGCTCAGACCGATGATATCCACATGCTCCTCCTGTGCCTTCCTGACAATCTGTTCCGCAGGAACCATCACCCCCATGTCGATAATCTCATAGTTATTACAGGCCATGATGACACCAACGATGTTCTTGCCGATATCATGCACATCTCCCTTGACGGTAGCCAAAAGCACTTTTCCGGCACTTTTGCCACCTTCAGCTTTTTCAGCTTCAATGTATGGTTGGAGGATGCTTACTGCCTGTTTCATCGTCCGGGCGGTCTTCACCACTTGGGGCAAGAACATCTTTCCCTCGCCAAAGAGTTGTCCGACGGTATTCATACCCGCCATGAGCGGACCCTCGATGATGTTGATGGCATGAGGATATTTCACCAGGGCTTCCTGCATGTCTTCTTCCAGATGGTCGCCAATGCCCTTGACGAGTGCTTGCTCTAGCCTGTCCTCAAGAGGCATGTTCTGTCTGGATTCATCCGCTTCTGCCGTTGTGGTTTCCTTACCGTTGGCAGCACTTGTCTGTTCCTCTAATAACCTGCTGGCCAACTCTACCAGTCTGTTGGAGGCATCGTGTTTCAGATTCAGGATGACATCCTCAATCACTTCAAGTTGATCATGAGGAATATCTGCGTATGTTACTTTTGTTGAGGGGTTTACGATGCCGAAGTCCATGCCGTTATGAATGGCATGATAGAGGAATACAGCATGCATGGCTTCGCGGATATAGTTGTTGCCTCTGAATGAGAAACTCAGATTGCTGATGCCACCGCTGATATGTGCCCCAGGGAGATTCTGACGTATCCAGCCAGTAGCCTTGATGAAGTCGGCAGCATAGCTGTCGTGTTCTTCCATTCCTGTAGCCACAGCCAGCACATTCGGGTCAAAGATGATGTCCAGCGGATTCATGCCAATACGTTCCGTCAACAATCGGTATGAGCGCGCTGCAATCTCTATGCGTCGCTCGTAACTGGTGGCTTGCCCTTGTTCATCAAAGCACATCACAACCACTGCAGCCCCATAGCGCTTCACGTCTTGTGCATGTTGCAGGAACACTTCCTCACCTTCTTTGAGGGAGATGGAGTTGACGATGCTCTTGCCTTGAACACATTTCAGTCCAGCCTTTATGACCTCCCAGTCTGAAGAGTCGATCATCACCGGCACACGGGCAATATCCGGTTCTGCTGCAATCCGGTTCAGGAAGTTCACCATCTCTGCCTTGGCATCCAGCAGACCGTCATCCATATTGATGTCGATGACTAAAGCACCGTCAGAAACCTGTTTACGGGCAATCGTCACGGCTTCATCATAATTCTTTTCTTTGATCAATCGCAAGAATTTTCGTGAACCTGCTACATTGCAGCGTTCTCCGACATTTACGAAATGGACATCTGGCGTAACGTCCAACAGTTCCAGTCCGCTGAGCCACATCGACTGAGGCTTGGCTACCGGTATATGAGGCTTCTTCCCTTCTGCTACCTTCGCATAAGCTGCAATAAACGTCTCGTCAGTACCACAGCAACCGCCGATAATGTTTACCAGTCCTTCATCCACGAGTTCAGCCATCTTTGGCGTCATCGTTTCTGCCGTTTCGTCATATAATCCCATGGAATTGGGAAGGCCGGCATTCGGATAGGCACTGATATAATAAGGTGCCCGATGGGCGAGTTCCTTGAGGAAAGGCTTCATCTGAGTGGCCCCAAACGAGCAGTTGAGTCCTACGGAGAAGATTGGGTAGGTGCTGATACTGGCAAGGAAGGCATCGAGGGTCTGGCCACTCAGGGTTCTGCCTGCCAGATCACTGACAGTCGCAGAAAGCATAATGGGTAGTTCCAGTTTCTGTTGTGCCATGACCTGTATGGCGGCATCGATAGCTACCTTGGCATTAAGCGTGTCGAAGATGGTCTCGATGAGTAAGACATCCACCCCGCCGTCTATCAATGCCTTGATCTGTTCTTCGTAGGCCGAGAATAACACATCATAGGTCAGATCTCTTTTGGCAGGATTGCTCACGTCTGGCGACATCGAGCAGGTCTTGTTGGTAGGTCCGATGGAACCAGCCACAAAACGGGGCTTTTCTGGTGTCGACAGTTCATCGGCCACCTTTCGGGCGATACGAGCCCCTTCACGGGCCATCTCATAGGCCACCTCTTCGAGGAAATAGTCTGCCTGAGAGATACGCTGACTGCTGAATGTGTTGGTCGTGATAATATCGGCTCCTGCCATCAGGTAGTCCCAATGGATGGCAGAAATCACATCCGGGCGGGTAATCGACAGGACATCATTGTTGCCTTTCAGTTGACCGGGAATGTCCTGAAAGCGGTTCCCACGGAAATCTTCTTCCGTAAGCTCGAATGATTGGATCTTTGTTCCCATCGCTCCGTCGAGGATGAGTATCCTGTTCTTGATGATATCGGTAAGTCTAGTCATTATTTATACACTTTCATCGCTCTGTCGATCTCACGACGGTCTTCCTTCTCTTTCAATGTCTGCCGCTTATCATACTCTTTCTTACCTTTGCAGAGGGCAATGTCCATCTTGGCACGACCTTTGTCGTCGATGAAGACCAGCAGCGGCACGATCGTGTAACCGGTCTGTTTCGTTGCGCTCTCCAGGGCTCTAATTTCTTTCTTCGTCAGGAGGAGTTTGCGGTCGCGCTTCATCTCATGGTTGTTGTACGAACCATAGAAATAGGGACTGATGCTCATCCCTTTCACCCACATCTCACCATTGATGACGGTGCAGTAAGTGTCTACCAGACTGGCTTTTCCCAGACGGATACTCTTGATCTCCGTACCTGTCAGTACGATGCCTGCTGTGTAGGTCTCGATAAAGAAGTACTCAAACGAGGCCTTCTTGTTCTTGATCTGTATCGGACTCTTCTTCCTGAGTTGTTCCTCAGTCTTATTCATCTTTCTTCTATACTTAATTAATGGTTGCGAAGCGCTCCAGATGGTCGTCTATATAGTGCGCAATGTCCTCAGTCCACTCTTCTTCATGCTCGATGAAAATATCATCAAGATTGTCAAAGTCGGGGAATTGCTCAAACAATGCCATAAACTCCTCATCCGAACACTCCTTCTCTATCTCTTCCCGATGCTTCAGCCATAGGGTGTGAGCATCATAAATCAGCTTTGACGGGGCACGCATATCCCACAAACGGAGCACTTTTGCCAGTGGGTTCTTAAAGATAAACGGTCCGTATCCGTTATAGATGAGCTGAACGAAACCGCCGTCCATCACTTCCTTGTGCAGGGTATCCCAAGCCAGTAGCGTCAGCTGATCGGTATTCAGTTCGGCCATCGTCTCTGGTGTCAGTTCTCCGCCAATGGCATCATAGATAGCCTTGACAAACACTTGGATAAAAGCGTCCATCCCGTCCATTGCTGCCTGCTGCAGATCAGCATCCTTAACAATCACTTCTTTCATTTGCTTTCAAATTAGTTCATACACTCCTGATGGCATCGTGCGGCGTAATATCTCCAATTCCAGATCCTTCCCGGGTATGATGCCGTAACTTCTCAGGATCGTTTCAACCGTTTTACGGGCCAGTTCCGGGTGGTTGTTCTCTTCACTGAGGTGGCATAGCCACACATGACGCAGCTGCTCGGTCATGTTTTCTGCCAGCGCCTGGCCGCAATCCGCATTTGAGAGATGACCACTGCCACTGAGTATCCGCTTCTTCAAGAACTCCGGATAGGGTCCATTTACCACCATCTCCACGTCGTGATTGGCTTCGATCACCAGATAGTTAGCATGCGAGATGCTCTCACGGATCTCATCTGTTATCGTACCGACGTCTGTGACGATGACAAAGGTGACACCTTCGGCCTGTATCTCGTAACCCACATTGTCTCTGGCATCATGCGGAACATGGAACGGCCTTATCTGGAAATCTCCAAGCTGGAACGTCTCATTGGCTGCAATATAGCGCTTCAAGTCATTGGCCACCTTCTTGACGATACAATAATTCTGGTCGATACCTAGATGCACTTCACTGGTGGCATAGACTGGCACATGGTACTCATGACTGAAAGAGCCGACAGACTTCACGTGATCGGCATGGTCGTGCGTAATCAGCAACGACTTCACCGAACTGAGCGATATGCCGTAGTCCTTACAGTGTTTCTTCAGTGTCCGGAGCCCTACTCCGATGTCTATGATGAGTGCGTCTGTCGCGGTCGCCAGATAGTAGCAATTACCACTGCTGCCGCTACCAAACGATATAAATTTCAACATCCTTTATTAATTTTCGTGCAAAGATACGAATAAAAAAAGAATTAGGAATTAATATTTACGATTAAATGCTGTGCCTTGTCTTTTTTTAACTATAATTGTTGAAAAGGATTTGGCGTCAGAATGGCAAACCGACGGCGAAATGGAAAGCCAGGTCACGACTCAGGTCTGGATGTATCAGCGGATAATGGGCTTCTTCCTCCGTCTGATAGGCAGGATTGATGGCCTTCATACCGAGGTCGAAGCGCAGGATGAAGTAGTCGAAGTTCAGCCTGAGACCGAGTCCGTAACTGACTGCCAGATCCTGGATCACATTATGGATCTTAAACTGTCCGCCAGGCTGCTCAGGATAGTCGCGCAATGTCCAAATATTTCCTGCATCAGTAAAAATAGCTCCGTCGAATTTCCAGAACAGACGGGCACGATATTCCAAATTGACATCCAACTTCAGGTCACCGGTCTGGGTGATGAAATTGATGCGCCCGTCTTTATCTTTGTATCTGCCAGGCCCCAGACTTCTGACACTCCAGCCTCTCACGCTGTTTGCGCCACCCGAGAAATAGCGCTTCTCAAATGGCAACACCTTACTGTTTCCGTAAGGATAGGCGATGCCAATGCCAAAATGGAATACCAGTTGGTCGCGTGTTCCTTTCAAGATATTTCGTGTAAAATCGAAATCCGCCTTTACATATTGAGCATAGGCAATGTCAAAGACCTTATACTGTCCGAGGTCATTCATCTCACCACCGAAAAGTTGCGAACTGAGTTTAAGCAGGTTGCCTGCCGTCTCGAGATTGGCCTTGAGCGCATACGTACCATTATTATAGGTATAGCCGAATCCCATTTTCATGATAAACTGATCCTCGTAGTTGTAATGGAGGATCACGTTCGAGTTGGTCTTGTCATCCAGATACTCTTTGCGGAAGGTATCGCTGATCCAAGGCATGAACACATAGTTCAGGTCGATGAGATCCACGCGGTAGGTATCATGATGATTCCTCGGATTCCACAGATAGTGCCATCCGGCGGAAAGGACACGCCGCAAGAACTCCGGACGTGTTTGGGAGTCGAACATAAGCGTCAGTTCACTGGTGGCATTCACCCGCCTTCTGGCCTCCTGACTCAAGAACGGCATGATGAATCGGGGGAACGACAGGCGCGACTCAATGCTATACTCGATGAAGTCCTGATTGCTATAACCCTCCAATCCCCTGATGGCCTCGTAGGCACCACGCAGCTTCAGACTGAACGTCTCCGAACCCTTGAACAAGTTGCGGTTTTGGTAGGTCAGCGAGGCGGCAGCACCAAAATCTCCCGCCGTGTTCGTACCTTCTGGCTGGAAACTGATTGTTGAGGGCTTGTTGGTCTGTATCAGGATGCGTGTATCGAGCAATGTGGTGTCGGCTACAGGCTGGAAACTGATATTCGTGTATTTCACCGCCCCAAGTCTGCCGAAGTGGTTGTAAGTGTTCTGCAGTCCTTTGGCCGAATAAGGCTCACCCTCTTCCAGAAACGTGTTCTCTCTGAGCACTTTCTCTCGCAGATGAATCACCGAGTCCATCGGATTGCCGCTCTCATAGCTGATGTGGCGGATCCAATAACGGCTGTGCAGCGTGTCTCCCGAATGTTCGTCGCTCCGATACGGATGGAGTATCATCGTCAGTTCCACCTGTTTCGTGGCTTCGTTTTTCTTGGCCTGGTAATTGATGAACTCCTTATGGAAGCGGAAATAGCCGTTATCCTGCAAGAACCTTGTCACTTGTGAACGTTCCTGGTTCATGGCGTCGATATTAAACTGCATGCCGTTCTTCAGAATCGGCTTGTAGTCCTTCATCAGCTCGGCAATCACCGAATCGCGGATGTCAGTCCGTAATCCTGTAATATAATAAGGTTGTCCCGGGTGGAGAATATAGATGGCGTCCACCTTCTTTTTCTTCTTCTGATCGATGAAAAGTTCTACCTCGCCGTCCAGATAGCCTTTGTTCTGCAGGGCAGACTGAAGGTCCTTGCACGACTGCTGGGCCAGGAGTGTATCGTATCTCACAGGGGCTTCACCCATGTTCCTGAACGTACGGTTCAGCCACGAACTGTCCTTGCCGGCCATCGCATAGACACCAAGGGGAATCTTCAGCGCAGAAAACCAGCGCGTATTCCCCTTCTGGCGTACATAGTCCTTCATCTGAGTCCTGTTGATATCCTTGTACTTGCCGTCGGTGTACACTCTCACATTGTCGAGCATATAGGTGTCTTCCGGCAAATGACGCGTTGCAGAGCAAGCACATAACAACGACGCGCTTACCAGCCACAGAAAGGGATGCCAACAGGAGGATTTCATTATTTTCTTTCTTTCAATCTGCAAAAATACAAAAAACTCTTAATTCTAAATTCTAATTTCTAAATAAATTCTTATCTTTGTAGCGGAATTAACGACTTTTTTGAAAATGATCAGCAAAAACCAATTCAAATTCATCCGACAACTGGATCAGAAGAAATACCGTCGCCGTGAAGGTCTGTTCGTGGCAGAAGGCACAAAAGTGGTGGGCGACCTCCTGCTGCGCTATCAGCCCCATTCGCTTTTTGCAACGGCTGAATGGCTGGCAGCCAACCGTTCCGTCCTCAGTCCGTCTTTGGCCATTACAGAGGTATCCTCCGACGAACTCCAGCGGATCAGTTTCCAACAGCATCCCCAACAAGTGCTGGCCCTCTTCCCGATTCCTGATCATGCTGCCAGCACAGCCTTTCAGCCTTCGGTGCTCTCTCTGGCGCTTGATGGCGTGCAGGATCCTGGCAACCTGGGTACCATCATCCGCATCGCAGACTGGTTTGGCATCAAGACCATCTATTGCAGCGAGGATACGGTCGATGCCTGGAATCCGAAAGTTGTCCAGGCCACGATGGGAAGTATCGCACGCATAAACCTTATTTATATAGACCTGCCAGAGCTGCTTGATACCCTACCCGACTCCTTCCCCGTCTATGGCACCCTGCTCGATGGTGATGACATCTATCAGCAACCTCTGTCAGAGAACGGGCTGATTATCATGGGCAACGAAGGAAACGGCATTTCTGAGGCTGTCCGTACCCGTATCAACCACCGTCTGCTCATCCCCTCTTTCAGTCAGGGCGATACTGCCGAGAGTCTGAACGTAGCCATCGCCACAGCCATCACCTGTTCCGAATTCCGCCGCAGAAAGGCCATATAATAGTAGTTTTTGGCCTTATTGCTAGTTAAAATTCAAAAAAACACGCCATTCTTTATCCATATATCCGATTTTTTTCTTATCTTTGCAGCGAAATTAGATAGTTAGTAATAGAATCGATCAGGAACCATACAAAAATGAAACATTTTAGACGTATTATGGCCATTGGTGTGTTCTCTCTGCCTATGATCTTCGCAGGCTGTCAGAACAGCCAGAAGAATGAGCATGCCAGCAATATTATCATTAAAGATACCACAAAAACTGTCGCGAAGATGGATTCCGAGATGCAAATGGAAATGGAACGTGCCGTTATCCTCGATCGTGTGCAGAACATCTTCAGGATAGTCAACGATGACCAGCGAACCATTACCGGTTTTGTGAATAGCGGACTATGCGACAGAGCCTTCTGCTCCAAATCCTGGAACAAGCTGATCAAGTCCATCAAACGGAAGGAGTATCTTACCGGCACCCTCTTCTTTGAGGTTGATTACTGGACGATGACACGCGATCCGGGGATGGTGACCTTTGAGGAATTTGAAGTCACAAAGCTTGTGATGGACGAGAAAGACAAATCTGCCTCCGTATCATTTGTGGTCTGTGGATACGACGACGATGTTCCCGCCCGAGTTGACTTGGTCTATGAAGACGGCCGTTGGGTCATCGACAATTTCTACGACCTCCGCTACATGCTGAACCTCCGCCACTGCATGTGGAACTATCTGAACTACGATCTCATCTGATTCTCCCGAAGGATTACCTGACATCTTAAAGTTCTACATGAAGGCATTCATTACATCATTGCTTTTCACATGCTCAGCACTGGTGACGCTGAGCGGATGCGCCACAGCCGAAGAGCGTGCTGCGAGGGCTGCAGAACAAGCTTTGAAGGTAAAGACGGCACTCACTCAGCGACGCTATAAGATCGACGTCAACCGCATGTACCCGATGAATGGCAATTCCAGGAATGTATCTTATGGCTACTCCGTAGAGGTGCGCAACGACACCCTCATCTCGTACCTGCCCTATTTCGGACGCGCTTACAATGTGCCATACGGCGGAGGTAAGGGCTTAAACTTCTCCGAACGCATCGGCAGCTATCATGAGACACAACAGTCTAACGGAGCGCGCTTGATAGATATCGAACTGAAAAACGACGAGGACATCTATCAATACACCATCAAGGTCTTCGACAACGGCAACTCCTCCATCGACGTCCAGTCCCGCCAGCGCGATCCCATCTCCTACTCCGGCGAAATGGTCTTCGGGGAATAGAAGGATCCAAACGTGTGTCATGAAGGTCATTGGTCATTAAGGTCATTTAGGTATTTACGATTGTGGGGGAGGATTTTAGAGCATATTAGGTATTAATATATTAATATCTAATATGATGAATTTCTGCGCCCGAAATCATAAATGACACTCTTGACCGCTGACACTCATGACCACTATAAAAGCATTTACATTATTTTGTTCGCTGCAGATTTTCAGAACGCAATGCAAATGTTGTATCTTTGCAACTGTAAATCAATCGTAAGGCGAGTTTCCTTCCTATTATGATAAACGAGGCCAAAATCGTAAGCAGAGCAGGAATTGCAAGGAAACGGTCGGAAATGCTAATAATCGCTTTAAAAAAGCAATGTGAGAGTATTAATAAAACAATCTATTAACTAAAAAAGAAAGGTAAAATTATGGTACAAAATCCTTGGCTGCGGGGTCTCTCGCAAGAAACGGTTGGTCTCACCCCCGATGGAATCCTGCACATCGCCTACGACCATATACGGGCAACATAATAGGCATTCATGCTATTCATTGTAGGCTTTCTCGCCGATGGTTTCCTGAGAGCCGATGGTCATCTGGCGAAGGTCGTAATAGGAACCGTTGTAGATATTGAAATCGACATTGCCCTTGATGCCGGGAAGACGGCCTACATCGGTATGCTGCCAGAACTTCCAGGGACCCTTGTATTCCAGGGAATCGACATAATAATGGGCAATCCAGTAAGGATACTGGTCGAAGACGGAGTCGTTGAGATAGCGTGTCTTGAATTTAAAATAGGTATAGAGAATGGGCTTCACCCGATAGTGCTTTTCGACGAGGTCAAGCCATTGGAGGACTGAGGCCTTGAACTCGGCATCGGTCTGGTCTTTGGGCTTATGCTCCACATCGAGTACAGGGGGCAGATCGCCATTCTCGAGTTTCACCGTCTTGATGAAATGATAGGCCTGCTGTTCAGCCGGTGTGTGAACGCTGTAGAAATGATAGGCTCCACGGGTGAAACCATTCTCACGAGCCTGGAAGAAATTATCGCGGAAGTTCTCATCGGTCTGGGTAGCACCTTCCGTAGCCTTGATCATGATGAAACTGATGGGGCACTTGTTGATGCTGCCGTTGTCCTTGAGGTCATCCCAATCAATACGGCCCTGATGGTGAGAGATGTCGATACCGTGGATCTCATAGCCTTCGGGATAGTTGACGGTACCATAGAGTGCCCGCCATCGGAAACCGAAGGGTCCGACAAAGAAATAGTAGAAGAACCAGACGTAGCCCAAGACCACCGCAGCGCCACCAATCCACCAGCCCCAGGCAGGGACTCTCTGCAGGAAGCGAATGATGATGTTTGGCTTACGACGGCCACTAGGACCATGGTAAGTGTGACTGGTTCCGACACCTTTCCGGCGGATGACTCTTTTCTTGGCCATTAGAAATGAAAAGGCACGGATATAGAATCCGTGCCTGATATAGATTTATTTACTTAGCCTGCTCGAGAGCGAGGGTCTTCGTAGGCTGATCGCAAACCTCTGTGGGTCCCCAGTACTGGATTGGACCAGGATAGATGTATGCGGTCTTGCGAGCCCACTCGTCGCGATGAGCAGCAAACTCCTTGAAGGGAGCACCGTCGAGCTCAACGAGGGCCTTGCGGATAACGGGCTTCATCTCACCGGCACGCTTCTCCATGTTCATCATCATCGTGATGGGCACACCACCGGCAATCCACTGCTCAGCAGGAGCGGTCGTATTCTTCACGATAGCCATGTAGCCAGTCTTACCGTTGGCAATCAGCTGGGCAGCTGAAGTACCGAGGGCATAGCAGTAGTCGGCATCGAAGTTAGAAGGAGCAGCGCAGCGTCCCTCATAGCCGAAGAAGTGGTGCTGAGTGCCGAACTTGCCAGCATACTTGCCTTCCTTCTTCATCTTCTCGAGCTTCTGGGCTACCATCGTAGAGAGCAGTTTCTCGGTCTCAATCAGAGATACCTGAACGTTTCCGTGAGGATCGCGGTCGAGAGCCAGCTGGCGGGCCACACCGGTAGGTAGGCTGTTGAATACGGCGAGGTTCTCTTCTGTCAGATGAGCCTTTGCAAAGTCGATGGTCTCCGTACGACCCATATCTTTTGCCTCAGGCAGAGCGAGCACATCGTTCAGCTGAGCAATCAGTTTCTTGATGGCAGGGATGAACTCGATGACACCCTCAGGGATGATGACTGTACCGAAGTTGTTACCGTCGGCAGCGCGGACAGCAACTGCATTGGCGATGTAAGTCACGATGTCATCGAGACTCATGGCCTTCTGCTCGATCTCCTCGGAAATGAGGCAGATGTTAGGCTGAGTCTGGAGTGCGCACTCAAGGGCGATGTGAGAAGCCGAGCGACCCATCACCTTGATGAAGTGCCAGTACTTGCGGGCAGAGTTACAGTCGCGCTCGATGTTACCGATCAGCTCAGAGTAGGTCTTACAAGCGGTATCGAAGCCGAAAGAGGTCTCAATCTGAGAGTTCTTCAGGTCACCGTCGATGGTCTTCGGACAACCGATCACCTGTACACCATACTTCTTGGCAGCATAGTACTCAGCCAGCACACAAGCGTTGGTGTTAGAGTCGTCACCACCGATAATCACGATAGCCTTGATGTCAAGCTGGCGGATGATTTCCAGACCCTTCTCGAACTGATCGACCTTCTCCAGCTTTGTACGGCCAGAGCCGATCATGTCGAAACCGCCAGTGTTGCGATACTCGTCGATGATCTCTGGAGTCAGCTCCATATAGTTGTGATCAACCAGACCACCAGGGCCGAGGATGAAACCGAAGAGACGGTTCTCAGGGTTGAGCTTCTTGATCTGATCGAACAGACCGGTAATCACGTTGTGACCGCCAGGAGCCTGACCGCCAGAAAGGATGATACCTACGTTCATCTTGGTATTGTTGGCCTCTGTTGCGGGCTCGAACTCCACGATAGGCATACCGTAAGTGTTGGGGAACAACTTCTTGATCTCTTCCTGGTCGCCAACACTCTGAGTGGGCTGACCTTCTTTGATTTTTACAGCCCCCTGCAGGGCCTTAGGCAGTTTAGGCTGATAAGCAGCCCTTGCAATCTGTAATGCACTTTTTTCCATAATCTCGAAAATAATATTTAATGAGTAAATTCGTTTCTGACGTGCAAAATTAGTTCATTTTTGTTAGAAAAGCGAAAGAAAACAATGTATTTTATGCATTTTAATATTTTTTGTGGATGAAACGCTTGCCATATCGTTTTTTTTTCTTATCTTTGCTTACTGAATGTATCAAAATAAACAATAAGGAGGTAATTTTTATGGCAAACAAGAGAACATTAAAGAAGAGTATTGAGGCTATTTGTGAGGATTTGTTCGTCAACGCGCTTGCGTTTTCGCTCTACGGTCCGACACCTGATCCGGAAAATGCAAAGTCGCTCGGCAGTTCGATCATCAAGATGCAGGATAACTTTATCAGGCGCATCTCTCACCCCGAGCCCGGCATGAAAGCTAAGGAATATTATGAGAATTTGTGGAAAGAGTTCTGTGCTCAGGTCGGTGAGATACAGGACCAGATCAGTATATAATATAATATGTGGAAGAGTTTTTGTAACTGGCTGTTATATAAGCGCTGGGGGTGGAAAACTGAAGTGACAGAGGACCACCCCGACAAGTTTATTATATGCCTGGCACCCCATACGAGCAACTGGGACTTTGTCATTGGGCAGTTGTATTCGGGTGCCTGTGGCATGCAGAGTAATTTCCTGATGAAGAAGGAGTGGTTCTTCTTCCCATTGGGTATCCTCTTCAAACGGTTGGGCGGCATCCCCGTCGTCAGACAAAAGCACACCAGCATGACGGACAGCATGGCCGAAGCTGCCAAGGCTGCCAAGGCATTCAAGCTCTGCATCACCCCAGAGGGCACGCGTTCGGCTAATCCAGATTGGAAGAAAGGTTTCTATTTCATCGCCCTGAAGGCTGGCATACCCATCCTGCTCTACGGCGTGGACTATGAGAAGAAGCTGATCCGTTGCACGAAAACAATCATCCCGTCAGGCGATCTGGAAAAAGACATGCGGGAAATCAAACTCTATTTTAAGGATTTCAAGGGCAAGAAGCCTGAGAATTTTACCATTGGCGAGATATCATGAGAAAAATCACACTCGTTCTGTCGCTTATACTATCCATGTCGGCGGTTGCGCAGCAGGCTCTGAAAAATAAACTAGACAACTATCTGAGGGGGTATCGCCCCTCATTTCAGCATGTCCGTTCTGCTGCCCATCTGAGCGATCTGGTCATCAACGATTCACTCCGTACTATCGACATCATTGCCGACAACCATCTGGGAGAACAGCTGATGACACCACAGGTAGTGGATGAAATCTATAATGATCTGCGGGCATTGCTACCCGACTCCACCAGAGACTATCAGTTAAGCGTCAAGACTGGCGGATATAACCTTTATCAGCTGATACCCAACCGTTTGCGCAGCAAGGAGGACGTCAGCCGTACCTGGGGAAATATCGAATACAAGGGAAAGCCGTGGGTGAGCAACGCTTCCCTACCCTATGAGATTACAAGCGGACTCTCCAACCGCCATCTGACCATCTGGGCCAGTCACGGGCGCTATTTCCATATCAAGGACTATGAATGGAAATGGCAGCGCCCGCCATTGTTCGGTACCCGCGAAGACCTGTTTACCCAGACCATCGTCATACCTTATTTAATACCGATGCTGGAGAATGCCGGAGCGGTGGTATTCACCCCTCGTGAAAGAGACTGGCAAAGGAACGAGGTGATCGTAGACAACGACACACCCCGCACCAATCTGGGAATCTATCAGGAGACCAACGGCTCTCATGGCTGGCAACGGTCTGATTCTGTGGGCTTTGCCTTTCATGCCGGTGTCTATATGGATTACGAGAATCCCTTCAAGGCAGGTACAGCCCGAAAGGCACAGGCTGTCGAACACAGCCACAATAAGAGTGAGATATCCTATCAGCCAAACATCCCCGAGGCAGGCAGCTATGCAGTATATGTCAGCTACCAGACCGTTCCGGGAAGTGTGGACGATGCCCATTACACGGTGTGGCATCAGGGCATACCGACTGAGTTCCGTGTGAACCAGCAGATGGGCGGTTCGACGTGGGTTTACCTTGGTACGTTCGACTTTGACAAAGGCAACAGCACCCGCAACTGTGTAGTTCTGAGCAATCAGAGCGACCAGAAAGGTGTTGTGACGGCCGATGCCGTCAGATTCGGCGGTGGTATGGGTAATATCCGTCGCGGTTTTACGACCAGCGGACTGCCCCGTTGTCTGGAAGGTGCCCGCTATTATGGTCAGTGGGCAGGAATGCCCTATGATGTCTATTCATCCAAGAACGGTGAAGACGACTATGGCGACGACATCAATGTGCGGTCTCACATGATGAACTATCTGGGCGGCGGTTCCTGCTATATGCCGGATACCACCGGACGGAAAGTGCCACTTGAACTCTCCCTGGCCATTCACAGTGATGCCGGCTATACAACTGACGGCAGATCGCATACGGGAACACTGGCTATCTGTACAACCTATCTGAACGACAGCATACTGGGTACAGGACATTCGAGACTCCTGTCGCGTGACCTTGCCGACGAACTACTCTCGACGGTGCCTAGGGAAATGGTCCGGAAGTATGGCAACTGGCAGATGCGTGAACTCTGGGACAGGAACTATTCTGAAACCCGAGTCCCCGAAGTGCCGAGTGCCATTCTGGAGACTATGTCGCATCAGAACTTTGCCGATATGCGCTATGGTCAGGATCCCAACTTCAAGTTCGACTTTGCCCGCAGCATCTACAAGGCACTGCTCCGCTATGTCAGCAGGATGCATCACACTTACTATACCGTCACCCCCTTGGCTCCCAATCATCTGCGTGTTGAGCTGACTTCAAAAGGGCAGGCAAAACTCAGCTGGAATGCTGTTGCCGACATCGACGAGCCCTCTGCCGCGCCCACGGGATACATTATTTATACTGCCGTAGGAAATGACGGTTTTGACAATGGCCGCTATCTCAAAGGAAAGCAAACCTCTGCCCTCTTGGATATCGAACCGAATACGCTTTACAGTTTTCGTGTTGCAGCTGTGAACAATGGTGGCAAGAGTTTCCCGAGTGAGGTCGTGTCGACTTTCTATGTGCCTGAGGCTCAGAAGAATATCCTGATTGTCAACGGCTTCCATCGTCTGGCTTCACCTGCCGTAAGAGACAATGCGGCAGAACAGGGCTTTGATCTTACGATGGATGTCGGTGTGACCTATGGCAAGACAGCTGGATGGGCAGGTTATCAGACAGGCTTCAGCAAATCGATGATGGGTAAGATGACAGCCAACGGACTGGGCTATACCAACGACTCGCTGGTTGGACAGTTTATCGCCGGAAATGATTTCAATTATATCCGTACCCATGCCGCAGCAATGGCTGCCACACAACGTTACAGCATCTCAAGCTGTTCATCGGAGGCTTTAATCAGCAACGAGGTCTATCCCACAGAATACAATCTGGTGGATCTGATCCTGGGACTGGAGAAGAATGACGGTTGGTCGCTCCGCAAGTATCAGGCCTTCCCCTCTGTGCTCCGCAAGCATCTCCAGTTGTTTGCCAGTCGTGGCGGAGCCCTGCTCGTCAGCGGTTCCTATGTCGGTGCCGACATGAAGATGCCCTCCGACCGCCGTTTCCTCGAAGAACTATTGAAGTGCTCCTACGAAGGGACCAACATTGACAGTCTGCAACGTGAGCAGATCAACGGTCTCGGCATGCAGTTCGAATTCTACCGTCATCTGAACGAGACCCACTATGCCGCCACCCATCCCGACATCCTCCAGCCTGTCGCCCCAGCCTTTTCTGCCATGACCTATGCCGACGAGTATAGTGCCTGTGTGGGCTATGACGGCAAGGACTATAAAGCCCTGACGCTCGGTTTCCCCTTCGAGTGTATCAAGGACGAACACCAGCGAGAGACTCTCATGAAAGGTATGCTCCGATTCTTATTACAATCTCAATAATTAACTAAAACCTATTTGTAAAATGAAGATTCAAACTAATTCGTCAGGTACAAGAAGTATCGAGATTGCAGACCAACATCTGCAGACAATTGAGAAGTATCAGCTTTTCCGTGATCTGATCGACAGTAATGGTTACGTGGATGAGCAGGTTCTTGACAAACTGAAATTGAACATCCGTAGCCTGCTTGAAGGTGATGCAGGCAAAGACAAGGATCTGCTGGATCTCTGTCTGGATGTCATCTATCATCCCAACATGAAGGCATACGGGCTGCAGCAACTGGTTTTGCTCTTTATCAACTGGAAGAATCAGAGCAATGCGAACCTCGGTATGACAACTCGGGCCTTCCAGGGGACGCCATTTAATTGATGAGAGAATATAGACTGACAGATTTCCTGCCGACCACTAAAAAGGAACTGGATCTCCGAGGATGGGATGAGGTTGACGTCATCCTGTTCTCGGGAGATGCCTATGTAGACCACCCCTCGTTTGGGGCGGCCGTGATTGGTCGTACACTTGAGGCCGCTGGGTATCGCGTGGCCATCGTACCACAGCCAGACTGGCATGGCGACTTCAGGGACTTCAAGAAACTGGGGCGGCCACGACTGTTCTTCGGAATAGCACCGGGATGCATGGACTCGATGGTGAACAAATATACCGCCAACCGCCGTTTACGCTCCGAAGATGCCTACAGTCCTGACGGAAGGCACGACATGCGACCAGAATATCCGACGATAGTCTATACGAAGATCCTGAAGCAACTGTTTCCGGACGTGCCGGTAGTGCTGGGGGGTATCGAGGCTTCATTGAGACGACTCACCCACTTCGACTATTGGCAAGACTGTCTGAAGAAATGTATCCTTTGTGACTCCGGCGCCGATCTGCTCATCTACGGCATGGGCGAGAAGCCAATCGTCGAATTGGCCAACCAACTGTCCTCGCTCGCCGTGACATCTGGCGAAGCCCACTCTTCACGCTTCACTCATCACTCTTCGCTTCTGAACATCCCGCAAACCGTCTACCTCTCCCGAAAAGAAGATATCCCTGGCGGCATCCGTGAAACAGACATCGTGCTTCATTCTCATGAGGAATGCCTGAAAGACAAACGGGCACAGGCCGAGAACTTCCGGCATATTGAGGAACAGTCGAATATGATGCATGCCCAGCGGTTGCTGCAAGGCGTGGATGGACAATTCGTGGTGGTGAACCCACCCTATCCTCCGATGACAACCGCCGAACTGGATGCCTCTTATGATCTGCCTTATACGCGCCAGCCCCATCCTAAATATAAAGGCAAACGTATCCCAGCCTACGACATGATCAAATTTAGTGTCAACATTCATCGCGGATGTTTCGGCGGCTGTGCCTTCTGTACGATTTCGGCCCATCAGGGGAAGTTTATCTCTTGCCGTTCTAAAGAGAGTATCATTAAAGAGGTGAAGCAGGTGATGGAAATGCCCGACTTCAAAGGGTATCTCTCTGACCTCGGCGGTCCTTCGGCCAATATGTATGGCATGCATGGTCGTAATCTCAAAGCCTGTGAGAAGTGTCGCCGGCCCAGTTGTATTCATCCGCAGATATGTCCGAACCTCGATACAAACCACAGCAAACTGCTCGATGTGTATCATGCAGTAGACAGTCTGCCTGGCATCAAGCGCAGTTTCATCGGCAGTGGTGTCCGCTATGATCTGCTGATCTATCGCAGCAAGGATGAAGCGGCGAATCAGTCAGCCCAGCAATATACGAGGGAACTGATCTGCCGGCATGTCAGCGGACGACTGAAAGTGGCGCCGGAACATACCAGCGAAAGGGTATTATATTTGATGCGCAAACCCTCCTTCGAGCAATTCTACGAGTTCAAACGCCAGTTTGACCGCATTAACCGCGAAGAGAATCTGCGTGAACAGATAATCCCCTATTTCATCAGCAGTCATCCAGGTTGCCGTGAAGAGGATATGGCAGAGCTGGCCGTCATCACCAAACATCTGGATTTCCATCTGGAACAGGTACAGGACTTTACGCCGACACCGATGACGAATGCCACCGAGACCTGGTATACAGGCTACGATCCATATACGTTGGAAAAAGTATTCAGCGCCAAGAGCCCTAAGGAGAAATTAGCCCAAAGGCAGTACTTCTTCTGGTACAAGCCAGAGGAGCGTCGTGGGATAGAACAGAGTCTGCGGCGTATCGGGCGTCCTGACCTTATTAATAAATTATATGAAGATAATAGAACAAAGTATCATTCCGAAGAGCCCAACAAAGAAAAGCGAAGACGGCCTGGTCATCACAAATGACTTTATTGCCGTTATCGACGGCAGCACTTCCAAGACACTTCGAAAATACATCCCCTGGATCAGCAACGGCCGCTATGCGATGCTGCTGATTAGCAGATATATCCGTCGTATGGCGGCAGAGACCAGTTGCCATCAGTTCTGTGTGGGGGTTACGAAGATGATACGGAAGCACTATCGCTTTCGCTTTCCCGTCAGTCGCATGGCCTCGCATCCTGAGGAACGGCTTTGTGCTTCTGTTATCCTCTTTAGCAGACTGCGACGCGAAGTGTGGCTGGTGGGCGATTGCCAGTGTCTCATCGGCGGCGAATTCTTCGATAATCCCAAGCCTTACGAAGCACAGCTGGCAGAATTGAGAGGCCAGCGCGTCAGAGAACTGTTGGCTCAGGGTGTCGCAGAGCATTCGCTTCTTGAAGCCCATGATCCTGCCAGAGAAGTCATGATACCGACGATGCTTCAGGTGATGCAGAATCAGAACAAGACCTATGCCGTCGTCGACGGATTCCCCATACCCGAAGACAAGGTACCTGTCATCACCATCGGTTTCCAGCCAAATGAAATCGTTTTTGCATCAGATGGGTATCCATTTCTATGCAACACATTGGCAGAAAGTGAACAGAAACTCGACGAACAGCGTCGTAACGACCCGCTCAATATCCACACATTTAAGGCCACAAAGGCATTTGTCGAGGGCAATAACTCCTTTGATGACCGTACTTACGTAAGATTTACCGTCTGAAATTTGTATAATTCCAAAAAAATACCTACCTTTGCACCCGATTTCCTAGAAATCACCAAAAGGTTGGTTCCGTAGCTCAGCTGGATAGAGCAACTGCCTTCTAAGCAGTAGGCCTCGGGTTCGAATCCCGACGGAATCACGAAAGAGGGATACTCGTCATGAGCATCCCTCTTTTGTATTCTACTTGTTCAACTTGAAACCTCTGAAGGTATGGGGAGGAATCGTTATGGTGACAGCGTTGGTCTCAAATGACTCGCGGCCGTTGATTTTCTGGCTTTGCTTTCGCTCGCCTTTAAGGACTTCGCCAGACTGCAGGTCTACCAGACCATTCATGCTGCGGGTTACCAAAGTGACTGTTACCGGTTCATGACGAAATGAATGGACGACGAAAGTACCGTTGTCATACGTCAGCAAGGCAACCTGAGAGGGTCCTTCAATAAACACATCTGCCGTTCTCGATATGACGGCACGAAGGCGGTTCAGGGCATTTGACGGCAGAGCATATAGATGACTGAAGTTATCGGGGATGACCCATACATAAATATTGCCTTCGGAATAGACACTATGCTGAAGCAACGGCCAGCCATTGCCATAAGACAAGGTGGTGATGTCCTCCCAAGAGTCGTTAGTGAAATAGGTAAAGACAGGAATCTTGACAGGTACGGCAGTCTTTCCGATATTCATACCGCGACCGTAGCCACCGCTTACGATAACTGTGTCAATATCGGCCTTCCTGTCTGTGGCAACCATCTCAAAGATGTCTTTAATGCCTTTATCCTGCATGGCCCGATAGAAGCCGGAAGTAACGACCACATCGCCCCCTTTCTTCATCAACGCCTTCATCTTCGACAAGATCTGCGGGTCGTCTTTGGCACATTCCGTCAGAATAACCAGTTGTTCGTCCTCTGGAAACTCCGGCACAATCTCAACAGGGATGCCAATCATTCCCATATAATTATGCAAGAAGTCATCACCCAAGGAATTGAAGGGCTTGTAGGCCTTGATTCCTTTGGGGGTACCTAATTTGCTGAGCAGAGGATCAATTTTCTCATAGGCATAATCTGCAATCCTGCCCCAAGTAGGCTGTGTAATACCCCGCTGAGAGGAACCGTTTTTCAGATCTTTGATGTCCAAAGCGGGTGAATCGTTGTCCCAACGACGTGGCATCTCCTTAAACGGGAACATCATCGAAGAGAAATTGAACAGCGTGATCTCGGGAGCCTTGGCAAGCAATGTCAACCAGAGTTGTTCAGCGAAGATGTCGGGATACCAGGCACCGCCCATATCGACCCATCCGCCGAAATTATGTTGCGGTCGGATATTCTCGAAATAGCGGATGATACCGAAACTCTCATAAGCCTGCAGATGCTGCTCACTCTCAGGATTACGGGTTTCAGTCCCTGTATAGACACCATCGAAAGTATAGGGGCCACGTTTCAGGTCGAAACCTAATCCATGGAAATGATCATACCAGTTGGGGTATTTGATAATCACCTTACATTTCGGATTTACTCTATGGGCAGGTTCTACAATATACTCCTTTCCTACCTTATCCAACAGATCCATCCTGAAATCGCCCCAAGAACGATTACCCTTGGCCTCAATGCAGAGATCGCACTTGCAGTTTGTGAAATAATAGTCGTCAAGTACGATTTCATCGAAGTAACGGGCTGTCAGTTCTGCGATATCCTTGATCATCTTCAGATGCTCAGGATTGCTGTAACAAAAACTTTCCCAACGCTGGCGCTTGCTGCCGGAGAAGTTGTAGGTGATGCCTCCTGACACCTCAACGCCTTTCGACTTGAAAAACTTGATGGCCGCTTGCATGGCCTTGTCATCGACAAACACGTTGTCGCGGAAGGTTTCCAGATAGACCTTGTCTAGTCGCAGATTCTTGGAATAGTCCGGCCAAAGTGCTTCCCAGGCCTTTGCGGTTCCAATTCGGTTTACATCCTGAACAATGACATACGCTGTCGTCTTGAAGTTCTTGTAATGCCCTGCCCAGCTATTTACGCCAAGACATAGCAAAACCGCTAATAGTAATACCTTTTTCATCATAATACGCAGAATTTTAGTTGTCTGATTAGTTATTCTGTAAGAATTATCTGTCCTTAAGCCTACGAGCCACATGATTTTATCGTCACTATCCGTAAGTACCAATTGGCGCCGTTTGTCAGGAAGCGGCATCTTGATATCTGTGAGATAATCGCTGACAAGACGGTGGCCTTCCATGCCGAAAGGCGTGAAGATATCTCCTTTCTGAACAGGACGGATGGCTAACGGATATTTAACCTTTGCTGCATCTAATGTTATACAATCATCTGATTTTAAAATTGTTAAATCGTCTGTATGTTCAACTTTAAAAAGGAGATTATCATCGTATCGGTAGTTGCCGTCTTCCGGGATTTTCATCGATTTCATCGGTAGCTGAGAAGGGGCCAAAATGAGGGAATCGCGATCGATGAATAAGGAATGGGTAGCGGTCATAAACTCCTTACCCGATGCTCCATTCAGATGAGATAGTATCTGTTCTATCTGTGCTGCGTTGAATCCAAAAGGTACCAGCCATTCGTGAAGCAAGCACTCTGGAGACGGTTGGCTTAGTAGCGCAGAAACAAGAACCTTCTGTGGAAACTTGTCAGGAAAACCCTGAATAAGATCCTGTCGCTGTTTGTCCATCGAATGAGCATATACTTTCTCGGCTTCCCGAAGAAATGCTGTGGTTTTATCGATATTTTCCGCCGCTTTGGGATTGATCTCTTTCAACAGAGGAAGAACGTTCAGGCGGATTTTATTGCGCACGACATCATCCACAAGATTGGTAGAATCTGTCACATAGTCCTGACCGATGGAATGGAGATACAGTTCTATCTCCTCCCTGCTCAAACAGAGTAACGGACGGACAACGGACCCATTCTTTGGTCGGATACCCGTCAGACCATGAATGCCGCTCCCTCTGAGAAGGTTCATCAGAAAGGTCTCGACTGCATCATCACGATGATGAGCGACACAGACCCCAGAGGCACCGATATCCTCACAAAGCTGATAAAAGTATCGATAGCGCAACTCACGGGCTGCCATTTCAATACTTACTTGATGCAATGATGCGTATTCTGTTGTATCAAAGTGAATTAAGTGAAGTGGTATCTGCAATTTCGAACACAAAGATTTGACGAAATCCTCGTCACGGTTACTCTCCTCGCCCCGGAGATGGAAATTACAATGAGCCGCTTCTATCCGATAGCCTAAATGCTGTAAGATTCGCAACAGTGCCACGCTGTCAGCACCGCCGCTGAGTGCCACGATGTACAGACCGTCGGAAGAAAGTAATCCTTCACGGTCGATGAAATCGCGTACCTTATTCAACATACAGGACTAGTCCTTTCAGATATTCACCTTCTGGATGATAGATGTTAATCGGGTGGTCAGCAGGCTGATGGAGCTGGTGGAGGATTCGTACCTTGCGGCCAGCCTGTGCCGCTGCAGTGAAGACGGCATTACGGAAATGATCCTTGGTAACCACCTGCGAACAACTGAACGTAAACAGGATACCGCCTGGCTCTATCTTCTGTAATGCCTTGTTATTCAGACGGGTATAGCCTTTCAGGGCATTATGCAAAGCCCCACGATGCTTGGCAAAAGCAGGCGGATCAAGGATAATAAGGTTATACTGGTCGCCTGCCTGTTCCAGATATTTGAAAGCATCCTCGCAGAATGCCTGATGACGCTTATCTCCAGGGAAATTAAGCTCGACATTACGGTTGGTCAGTTCGATGGCCTTGGCACTACTGTCGACGGAATGGACCAGTTCTGCCCCACCTCGCATGGCATAGAACGAGAAACCGCCGGTATAGCAGAACATATTGAGGACACGTTTGCCTTTGGCAAACTTCTCCAGCAGTGAACGGTTTTCACGCTGATCCACGAAGAAACCGGTCTTTTGGCCACGAAGCCAGTCAACATAGAACTTCAGGCCATTCTCAAACGCAATGTTTTCTTCACTTCCACCATAGAGGAAACCATTCTGCATGTTATCCATGAAAGGAAGCGTGGTTTCGCTCTTATAATAGACATTCTCCAGACGAGTGCCCATCACCTTGACCAATTGTTCGGCAATCTCCTTCCGGCAGAGATGCATGCCGATGCTATGAGCCTGCATGACTGCCGTCTTGCCATAGACGTCGATCACCAATCCAGGCAACAGGTCGCCTTCACCATGGACAAGGCGGTAAGTATTGTTGTCTGGATTATCAGCAATCCCGATGGACTGGCGCATTTTCAGGGCAGAGGCCAACCGTGAGGCCCAGAAATCAGCATCAACAGGTACGTCGCGGAAAGACAAGACCCTGACAGCGATAGAACCCGCCTGATAATGTCCTACAGCGATGAAATCGCCATGAACGTTAAGCACACGGACAATCTCACCTTCCGCTATACCGTCATCAATATGCTGGATAGCACCGGAAAACACCCATGGATGAAAGCGCAACAGGCTTTCCTCCTTACCTCGTTTCAGATATATCTGTTTCATCATTTTCAGATTTGACTTCGGGATCATTTACTACCAACTCGTAATCTCCCGTAGATTGCAAGCGCTTGATTTCCTCATAGATACGGACACAAGCCCAGGCATCTATGGCGGCATAGGACTTCTGACTGTCTTTCAGGATATCACGTTCCCAGTTGGATAAACGGTCAGCCTTGCTGATACGTTCACCAAACAGATTCGCATAAATCTTCACAAGACTCTGATCCTCAATGCCGATCTCCCTGACAACCGTCTGCAAATCGACAAATGTACCTGCCTCGAAATGCCCCAATTCATGGAGAGACAGCATGTCGTTATTCCATGCCAGACCTACTTTTGTGACGGTTTTATCGGATAATAACCTCGCGACAGCCGGACACATCCCGATACGATTCAGCCTGAACAAGAAGCATTTTGAATTTGTCGCCACCTGAAGGAGCGCACACTTGTAATGCTTTCCTTTCTCGAAAGAAGGACGTGTTTCAGTGTCGAGTCCGAGAATGGGCTGCGACAAAAGATAATCAACAGCTTTCTCAGCCTCTGAAGACGTGTAAATCACAAAAATCTTTCCTGGGAAAAAAACCTTCTTCAGAAGACCTACAGACGCCTTATCAATCCTATTATATATTAACTTTTTCATTTCTTGGTGCAAAATTACAAAAAAAATGCGATTTTATGGTGAAATCTGACTTTTTTCGACTACTTTTGCATCAAATTTATGAAAACGGACAGAATATGGTAAAGAAAAAGAAAGATAAGAAGACAAACAGCGGTACCAGTTTCTCTGGTGTACTTGGTGTTGGCAAGATATTCCATAATGAAAAACTGAATTTCATTTTGGGCATCCTTTTAGTATGTATTGCGATCTATATGACGCTTGCATTCATATCCTACTTCACCACTGGTGCTGCCGATCAGAGTCTGATTGAAGACCCAAAAGAAGGAGAAATCATGAATGAGAACCGTGAATTCATCAATACTTGTGGCAGTATCGGTGCTTATACCTCATGGTATTTCATCAAGCGATGCTTCGGACTGCCAGCATTCCTGATTCCTTTCTTCATCCTCTTGCTGGGTATCCATCTTATCCGGGCTTATCGGGTAAACCTGCTGAAATGGTTCATGTCGCTGATGATCCTGATGATCTGGGCATCCATTACATTTGCCAAGTTCTTGTCTCCATTGTTCGAAGATGCATGCTTCAGCCCAGGTGGTGATCATGGCAATTATGTATGTCAGTATATCGAAAATTTTGTTGGTGCACCCGGTCTTACTGCCTTTTTGGGATTGACGGCGATTGCCTTCCTTACCTATATCAGCGCCGAGACTATCTTTATCATCCGTAAGTTGCTGAATCCAAGCAAGTTCCTTGACAAAGTCAAGTTTAAGATTACAAACAACGACCCCGAAGAGCACGTTGAATCGTATGAGAATCAACTCGAAACCGAGGATGATCCTGAGGTGTTTGACGATCCTGCCCCTCAGACCGTTGAATTCAAGGGAAACAATCAGGCAGTTATTGTCGATGAGGTATTCCAGCAAGAAGAGACACCGAAGCATTCACCAAAACAAAATGAAGAAGTCGGCATGGAGATTGAAGTCGCCAAGGTGGAAGACAAGGCTGACACGAAGACTGTCGCTCCTTCACTTGAGGATATGGAACCCTATGATCCAAAGCGCGACCTCGAGAACTATCGTTACCCGACACTTGACTTGCTGAAGAAATACGATAACGACGGCAAGCCTTATATTGATATGGCCGAGCAGACGGCCAACAAGAACCGCATCGTAGAGGTTCTGCGCACCTTCGGTGTTGAAATCAGCAGTATCAAGGCCACCGTCGGCCCGACCATCACGCTTTACGAGATTACGCTAGCCCCTGGCGTCCGTATCTCCAAGGTCCGTTCCCTCGAGGACGATATCGCCCTGAGCCTCTCCGCCCTTGGCATCCGTATCATCGCCCCGATTCCCGGCAAGGGCACCATCGGTATTGAAGTGCCTAACGCCAAGCCTTCTATTGTATCGATGGAATCGATACTTAACTCGAAAAAGTTCCAGGAGTCGCAGATGGAACTCCCCTGTGCTGTGGGTAAGACGATTACCAACGAAGTGTTCATGTTCGACTTGGCCAAAGCGCCTCACCTCCTCGTGGCTGGTGCCACTGGTCAGGGTAAGTCTGTCGGACTCAACGCCATCGTTACCTCTTTATTATATAAGAAGCACCCCGCCGAACTGAAGATTGTGCTCGTCGATCCGAAGAAGGTAGAGTTCTCTATCTATAACCCGCTGATCAACCACTTCCTGGCAAAGGTGCCCGACGAGGATGCCGATCCGATTATCACAGATGTGACCAAGGTTGTACGTACCCTGAACTCACTCTGTAAGTTGATGGATACGCGTTACGACCTGCTCAAGGAGGTTGGTGCCCGTAACATCAAGGAATACAACAAGAAATTCATCGACCGTAAGATACCTCCTCGTGGAGGTCATGGTTACATGCCTTACATTGTCGTAATCATCGATGAGTTCGGTGATTTGATCATGACCGCCGGAAAGGAGATAGAACTTCCTATTGCCCGTATCGCCCAGTTGGCACGTGCCGTTGGTATCCACATGGTGATTGCCACCCAGCGTCCTACGACGACGATTATCACGGGTAATATCAAGGCCAACTTCCCTGCCCGTATCGCCTTTAAGGTTTCTGCAGGTATTGACTCTAAGACCATTCTGGACCGTACTGGTGCCCAGCAATTGATAGGTAAAGGTGATATGCTGTATCTTGGTGGTGCAGAGCCCATTCGTGTACAGTGTGCCTTCGTGGATACGCCAGAAGTTGAAAGAATCAACGAATTCATCGCCAACCAACAGAGCTACAACATGCCGTTTGAGTTGCCGGAGCCTGACACCCCAGATGCTGACTTAGGTGATAGTGGCAGTGCAGACGTGGATATGCAGCACTTGGATCCGCTATTTGAGGATGCCGCCCGTCTGATCGTTCTGAATCAAAGTGGATCCACTTCGCTCATTCAGCGTAAGTTTGCCATTGGCTACAACCGTGCAGGCCGACTGATGGATCAGTTGGAGAAAGCCGGAGTCGTTGGAGCCGCTATGGGTTCCAAGCCTCGTGAGGTGATGATTCAGGATGAAACGAGTTTGAACAACCTTTTAAGTAGTTTTAGATAATGAAAAAGATTTGTTTTCTGATAGCAGCGACACTCATCAGTGCCGCCACTTTTGCGCAGACCGCCAAGAGCGTACTTGACAAGGCGGCAGCCAACATCACGGTGAAATCGGGTGTTCAGGCCAAATTCAAGATGACTGGCAGCATGGGTAACACCAGCGGTACCATTGCCATTAAGGGCAGAAAGTTCCATGCCACTACCCCTCAGGCTATCGTGTGGTTTGACGGTAAGACGCAGTGGACCTATATGAAGAATAACGACGAGGTGAACGTCACAACTCCCACCGAGTCTCAGCTGCAGGCGATTAATCCTTACAACTTCATCAACCTCTATAAGAACGGGTATGACGCTACGCTGAATAGTTCTGGCAAGGATTATGTGGTTCATCTCACCGCATCTACGAAAGACAAGAAGATCCGTGAGCTGTTCATTACGGTCAATAAGAGTTCCAACACCCCTACTCAAGTGAAACTGCTTCAAGGAACGAAATGGACAATCTTCGATATCTCTGATCTCAAGAAACAAGACGTCCCCGATAGTCAGTTCCGTTTTAACGCAAAAGATTTCCCCCAGGCAGAGATAATAGACTTGAGATAAATAGGCTGGAATGAATAGATACAAACTATACAGACTTCTTCGAAAGAATACGAATCTGAGCTACAAGCGCAGTCCGGTATTCGAGCAAAACAAATGGGCAAAAGCCCTCATGGGTATTGGCGGAGCCTTCTTCGGTCTATACCTTATTCTTTATGGTATTCTGATAGCGATGTCTGCCGATGGGGAGGCTGGAATGATGATCTCTCTGATGCCTATCATCCTGATGATCGATTTCTATTTGCGCTTTATCTTCCAGACCACGCCTGGAATGATGGTCAAGCCATACATCTTACAGCCGATTTCCCGCTTTACCGCCATAGAGTGTTTCCTCGTATCCTCTCATCTTAGCGGCTATAACTTTCTCTGGCTGATGATGTTTCTCCCCTATTCCTTCATCATCCTGATAGCCGGCGCTGGTTTCTGGCCTGTAACCTTAGAGCTTCTGGCCTCTGTCATGCTCATTATGCTCAACAGCCAGATATACCTCTTCTTCCGAACGCTTATCAACAGGAAGGTGGTGTGGATCATACCCGCTGCCATCTTCTATTTGCTGCCTTTCACACCATTACTCCTTAACTTCAAGGCAAGTGTCTTTGCCAAGATGCTGGACACTTATGCCGACTTTGGAAGAGCATGGTATCTGGTTCCGGTCATCCTGATGGCGCTGATAGTTGTATTCTTCATCAACCGTCATCTCCAGTTCAAGTATGTCTACGAGGAGATTTCCAAGAAGAACGAAAAGGCATTGAAGCATATCTCTACTTTCTCCTTCCTTAATCGTTTTGGTCTGGTCGGGGAATACCTGAAGATTGAGATGAAGTCGAACATGCGCAACAAAGTGATGAAAAGCCGTTGTATCATGAGCATGACGATCATTATCATCTTTTCTTCGCTGATTGCCTATACCAACATCTACGACAGTATCTTCATGACCAATTTCTGGTGTCTGTATTGTTTCGCCATCTTCAGCGTCACATCCCTTGTGAAGATTATGGGCCAGGAAGGCAACTACATTGATATGCTGATGATGCACAAAGAGAATATCATCGCCTTGCTGGAGGCCAAGTTCTGGTTTTATACAGCCGCCCTACTGATTCCCTTCCTGGTGATGCTTCCTGCTGTGTTCAATGGCAAGTTCACTTTCCTCATGCTGATTGCCTATATGTTCCTGACAGCTGGACTGCTCCATTTCATCATCTTCCAATTGGCGGTCTACAACAAACAGACGCTTCCACTCCAACAGAAGGTAACAGGTAAGGGAAACTTTGAGAACGGCATGCAGATTGTCATAGAAATGATTGCGCTTAGCGGCCCTGGTATTATCGCCGCCATAGGGTTTGTACTGGTGGGCGAGACAGGTACTTTTATCTTCATGGCTGTTCTCGGACTTGGTTTCATGGTTACCCACCCACTGTGGATTCGGCATATCTATAATCGGATGATGAAACGCCGTTACGAGAACCTGGAAGGGTTCCATACCACACGCGAATAACTTTTTTACAAAGAAATTCTGCAAAAAGTTTGGTGGTATCAAAAAAAGTGTGTACCTTTGCACCCGCAAAACGAAAGGATGCACCCGTAGCTCAGTTGGTAGAGCACCTGACTCTTAATCAGGGTGTCCAGGGTTCGAGCCCCTGCGGGTGTACTAAGAGGAGGAAAGTGACCTCCTTTATTTTTGAAATGATGATGCACCCGTAGCTCAGTTGGTAGAGCACCTGACTCTTAATCAGGGTGTCCAGGGTTCGAGCCCCTGCGGGTGTACAGATTTTAAAGGTTAATACGAAGGGTTGCCGATATGGCTCAGTTGGTAGAGCAACGCATTCGTAATGCGTAGGTCCCCGGTTCGAGTCCGGGTATCGGCTCAAATAATAATCAGGAGAATTTATTTTGCGGAATTAGCACATCGGTAGTGCACGGGCTTCCCAAGCCTGGGAGGCGGGTTCGATTCCCGTATTCCGCTCTGAAATAAAAAAGATGCAGGTTTCGCCGACCTGCATCTTTCTTTTTCCTTTTATCTCAACCGGAGACCTTCTCCTACCCTAATCTGATGGTCGGGCGACAGATGATTCATCTTATAGAGATTCTTCAGACGGATACCGTATTTCTGGGCAATCGAGTACATCGATTCTCCACTCCTTACATAATGGAGACGACCCTTGTAATCCTTCGGTGCCTTCTTCTGCTTCTTCTTCAGCCACAAGATTTCGCCTTCTTCCAATTGATCGCGCTTGTCACGCTCATTATATTTGGCTAACTTCCTGTAACTGATACCTACCTCTTCGGCAATAGACTTAAAGGTATCGCCCTTGCGCACGATCAGATAATAATTCTTATTATAAGGTTTGATGATGTGCATGGAACCATTGACAGGATGATCCTTTGCACGATCAGACATGAACTTGTCGTAGTTGTGGGCCTTGTCATACTGATAGAGCTTATACAACTGGATGATCTCAATCAGTTTGTTGGCGTAGGCAGGATTCGTAGCATAGCCGGCAGCTTTCAGTCCCTTAGCCCAACCCTTATAGTCAGTAACACTCAGGTTAAACAGCGAACGATAGCGCTGTCCGTTAACCAGGAACTTTGAGTGATCCTCATACGACTCATAAGCAGAATTATAGGCCCGGAAGCACTCGTTACTCTCGTCATCATCCTGATAAGTGGTCCGCCCAGTCCAACCGTGACATTTGATACCGAAGTGATTGTTGGCTCTCGTGGCCAGACTACTCCTTCCGGCTCCACTCTCAAACACACCCTGAGCTAACGTGATGGAAGCTGGAATCTTATAGCGCAGCATCTGCTCGATGGCAATATCCTTATATTGATCGAAATACTGCTGATAAACCTGATTCCATCGTATCTGCGCAGAGGCATTCAATGACAGAAATAGTGATATGGTAATGAAAAACTTCTTCATGATGCAATTTTATTGCTGCAAAAGTAGCAATAATTCTCGAATTATTCGTATATTTGCCGAAAAATAACGCAATTTATGAAAGAAGTAGAACTAAAATCCGTCATTAAGGCTTGTCAGATAGAAGAATTGTCTGCCGAGGAACAGCATTTGGTGAACCTTGCCATTGAGGCCACACAACGTAGTTATGCCCCCTACTCGAAGTTCCATGTCGGAGCAGCCGTCCGTTTGGAGAACGGTGAGGTGGTGATTGGTTGTAATCAGGAAAATGCGGCCTATCCATCGGGACTTTGTGCCGAACGAACGGCCCTTTTTGCTGCTGGAGCCCAATATCCTAACATTCCTGTTGAAACGCTGGCGATTGCTGCCCGTGGTACGGATGGCGAGTTGCAATACGAGCCGGTAGGACCCTGTGGCAGTTGCCGTCAGGTTATTATCGAGTCAGAGACTCGTGCAGGACACCCTATCCGCATCCTGCTTTATGGCCGAAAATGCATCTATGTGATCGATGGAATCAGGGCTTTGATGCCGCTGATGTTTTCTGAGTTCTAATAACACCCCATTCCTTTTGCCGTTGACTTCTCGTCAAGGTGGAAATCGTAGTCAAGGTTGTCCTCGTCGATCTTGACAAAGTGTAGTTTGCCCTGAACCTCATCATCCGGCTTCTCCCAAATGATATTCGTGAAACGCTCCTCGTCGTCAACGGCTGGCGTTCGGAGCAGACAATTGGCAAAATGATACTCGAAAGCGGCCTCACTCGTATCGTCTCCCATCACCACGTCATCTTCATAACCAGTCATTATCGAACCTATACATGTGATTTTCAGCGGATTGGCCGAAGCTGTAGTCCCTCTGTTCGAGAAGAAGAGTGCTGCACCGCGATCAGCTGAGAATGGATAGAACTGGGCTATCGTACAATAATTGACGTTTACTTCTCCGCCATAGACTGCCAGACAATCGCCTCCGGCATTGGTCAATTGACAATAGTTCAAGGATGCGTATGAATTGACAATCTTCACGCCTGTACTATTACTATTATGTACTATACAATGATCCATTTCCAGCCGATAGGCCGAGAGATCGAGCTTGGCAGAATCGCAAACCAATGCTTCATCGGCATTTCGTATCTCTGTATATTTCAACACATTACCAGTTGAACTTTCAGAAAATCTTACACCCTCCCATTGATTGCTGACGCGATCATAGGGCAGATAGTCAAACATATCGTCAAGCCGATCCCCTCGCATCGTTACATGATCCGTTTCCAACTGTCCATCCACGTTTATTCCGGCACCATCGTGGAAATAAAGATCCGTATTCTTGATGGTCAGTTTCACACCTTTGTCTACCTGCAGGGTTCCATAAACGATCAACGGAACGCCTGTCTCTATCACCGTATCCTTCTTTATCTGCATATCATAGAGCCTTTGGGCATCCCAGGCCCAGGCCCGAAGACAAACTTTCTGCTCTGCCCCACTCTCCAGTGCAAACAGCAGGTCGTCTTCCACCAGCAGCGGTTCCTTCTGACGCGTCTCTGGTGCAGTCAGTTCTACAAACACCAACAGACTGTCCTTTCTGCGAATCTCCACATTGTTCGTCTGAGAACCGTTGGAGTTGTCTAGATACACGCCATCGACGTTTACACGATAGCCTGACTGGTTCCCACGCTTCAGTTTCACCGTAGAAATCCTGATTCCATCGTCGTTATGGTTATGAACCCAGAACGCATACGTTGACGATGGGGTACGACTGAAAATCGTATCCATCTGTAAGGTGTCAACTGAAAAAGACAGGCGCAAACCTGTACTCGTCGAGAAAGAATCATCGTTCTCGCAAGCTACCCAAAGTAGTACTAATAACAAATAAAAAATCCGTTTCATCGTATAGATAAAACGGATTTTTTGATGATTTATTGTGTAATTACTTGCCAAAGTATCTCTTCAGCAGTCCGGCGAAGCCTGCACCATGACGTGCTTCGTCCTTTGCCATCTCGTGAACGGTGTCGTGAATAGCATCGAAACCGGCAGCCTTGGCGTTCTTGGCAATGCGGAACTTGTCCTCGCAAGCACCAGCCTCGGCAGCAGCGCGCTTCTCCAGATTGGTCTTCGTATCCCAAACACACTCACCCAGCAATTCAGCAAACTTAGAAGCATGCTCAGCCTCTTCGAAAGCATAGCGCTTGAAAGCCTCGGCAATCTCGGGATAGCCCTCACGATCAGCCTGACGACTCATGGCCAGATACATTCCTACCTCGCCACACTCACCATTGAAGTGGTTGCGCAGGTCATTGATCATCTCCTCACTGACACCCTCGGGCTTGCCGTCGCCGATGCGATGAACGGTAGCATAGGTGGTCTCGCCATCTTCTTTCAACTCAGAGAACTTAGAAGCTGGAGCCTTACAGATTGGGCACTTCTCGGGAGCTGCATCGCCTTCATAGATATATCCACAAACGGCGCAAATGAACTTTTTCTTCATAATTGTATTTGTCTTTTTTAGTTATTAATAATGTGATTCTTAAATCTCGTCTGCAAATATACGAAGAAAAAATGAAATCCACAAACATTTTGCAGATTTCATTTCAATTTATACAATGTCTAAACTTTATAGAGCCAGCGGTTCATAGGGCAGACCGAATACATCGGCTACTGCCTTGAACACCACCTTACCCTCTACGATGTTCAGTCCCTTGGCCAGAGCAGCATCATACTTGCAGGCCTTCTGCCAACCCTTGTCGGCCAATGCCAGAGCATAGCGCAGGGTGGCATTGGTCAGGGCCAAGGTCGAGGTGTTGGGTACAGCACCAGGGATATTTGCCACACAATAATGAACGATGCCGTCCTCAATATATACGGGATCGCTGTGGGTCGTGGGTCTTGAGGTCTCGAAACAGCCTCCCTGGTCGATGGCTACATCCACAAGTACCGTACCTGGCTCCATCAGCTTCAGCATATCCTTCGTAATCAGATGCGGCGTCTTGTCACCGGGAACCAGCACACTACCAACAACGATGTCTACCGTTGGCAGCATCTTGCGGATATTATGCTCCGACGAATAGAGGGTATGTACATTGGCTGGTGTCTCGATGTCGAGCTGCCGCAGTCTGGGAAGAGAGATATCCGCGATAGTCACGTCGGCCCCAAGACCGGCTGCCATCATCGCAGCTGCCTCGCCAACCACTCCACCGCCAAGCACCAGCACCTTCGCAGGACTCACGCCAGGCACACCGCTGATCAGCTTGCCCTTGCCGCCTTTCGTCTTCTGCAGATAATAGGCTCCATTCAATGTGGCCATTCTACCGGCGACCTCACTCATCGGCTGCAACAACGGCAGCGACCCGTTTGGCAACTGTACCGTTTCGTAGGCCAGACAGACGGCTCCGCTCTTCAGCATGGCGTCAGTCAGCTCCTTCTCGCAAGCAAAATGGAAATAGGTAAAGAGCAACTGTCCCTTTCTCACCAGCTCATACTCAGGTTCGATTGGTTCCTTCACCTTCACAATCATGTCGCACTCCCGATAGACGGCCTCCATAGAAGGCAGGATACGAGCTCCCGCTGCCACATAGTCGTCATCGGAAAAACCACTGCCTTCGCCAGCCGTATGCTGCACACTTACTTCATGTCCACGACGGGCCAACTCAGCCACTCCCGCTGGGGTCATACCCACACGGTTCTCATTGTTCTTGATTTCTTTTGGGATTCCTACTTTCATAAGCCTCTAATTATTAGTTAAATATATGTTTTTAGGATTTACTCGGATGATAACCCTACGATAAGCCACAAGATGATGGGGACCGTTATCGTGAACCTCACAGATCAGATGGAACGTCTGTCCCTGAGATTCCTTGGGAATCGTAACCGTCGTCAATGGCATCGTTGGTGTGGCTATCTGCAGTTTTCCCTTGCCAATCTCAGGCTGTAGCCACCACAGGAATGTCAGTCCGTCGCCATCAGGATCCACGCTCTTTGAAGCATCGAGTCTGATGGTCTGTCCAGCTTCTTCTATAATATAAATAGGTGTAGGACTATTGGCATCTCCATTGATGACAATCTGGGGGTTCCGATTTCCCTGTCCTTCTGCGGCCCACTCCATTCGAGCGATGAAATCGTTCAGTTCGTCAGGATAGAAGCGTTTCTTATAGCCGATGCTGATGCTGCGGACAGGATCTTCCCAACTGGTCCAGGCCGTCGTCAGCGAATCGGGACAAAGTCCACGTTCGTGATAGCCAGCCCAACTGGCCTGATAAGGATCTTCGGGATCATTCAGACCATTTGGCATCACGTACAGGAAACTTGGGGTGTCGCCTTCCACGCCCCACTTATAGTCAGGATATTCCTTGCCCAGCGCACCTTTGCCCTGAATATGGCTGGCATGCTGCGACCAATGTTGCTTTCCCAGTTCACACTGTTCCTGCCAGGTGCCTTCATCCCAAATGAACTGCAGATCGTTCTTAAACAACTTCCGCAGCCATTGATGAGAACTGTAAGCACGATCCATTCGCATATTATACTGCATATCCTGATCCGTAATCGTATAGATGCGGAACTTACTGACGAACTTCTTCAGTTCCTCAGCCGTTCTCGTCTGTTTGATGCGCCAGATGGCCTGAGCCAAGGTATTCGCCCCACCCCATGCTGCCACGTAAATCGGACGATCATCCTGCTCGTCAGCCAATCGGATCAGCAGATTGCTGCCTGGTGAGTCATTGTCTTCACCGATCGCCTTGATGCCGCCACGCTGACTGCCCATCACAGCCCGACTCTTCAGATAGTCAGCACTGGGCCAGTAGCCCATCTTCTGACTGCCATTCTCCTGTTCCATCGGCAAGAATCCCTGCTGTGCAGAACGTTTCATCAGGTTATTGACATCCTTCCGATAGGCCTCAATCACACGCTGCAGATACACCGCCCACTCCGTCGGATAAGGATCGCAGTTCCATCCCACCGATGTAATCAGCGCCTCGATCTCAAAACAGTCAGCATAAGCCATCAGCCTCACCATCGACTCCATGTCGTCAGGTTCCACATCAGCCGGTGCGATATCCGTACACACCACGAGCCTCGGCTTCAGCCCATTATCAGCCTTTGCCGCCCCAGCCATCGTGGCCGCTAATAATATTAATAAGGTGAAATGCTTCATAAGTTCGTTTTGTTGGTCTTTAGGTTTTGAATTATCATTGGCAAAGGTAATAAAAACTGCCGACATTTCCAAATAAATTCATCTTATTTCTTTGAACTTTCGATAATAATGTGTACTTTTGCAGCCGATTAATCATTAAAATTAGACTATTATGGGTATTATCGGATCAATTATTCTTGGATGTCTGGCAGGTTTCTGTGCTGGCAAGTTGATGAAAGGTGGCGGTTTCGGCCTGATTATGAATCTGGTGCTTGGCCTTTTTGGCGGTCTCGTCGGCGGCTGGCTGTTCGATCAGCTGGGCATTACATGGGGAGGCGTTCTTGGCCAACTCGGCACAGCCATCATCGGCGCCGTAGCCATCCTCTGGGTCGCCTCGCTGATCAAGAAGTAAAGTTCATCGTGCATACAAATGAATCGTGGGGCCAGGTGATTGATTCTTTGACAATCAACACTTGTCCCCACGATTCATATTCTATAATTCTATTCCTTCACGATGATGACCAACGACATGTCGCAGTTCTTCAGGATGTCAATCATCTGCTCCTCGTCGAAGGCGATGCAACCGCCGGTATAGCCCTTGGTACCCTTCACGTGGATAAAGATGGCGCTGCCTTTGGGATAGATGCATTCCTTGTTGAAGTCGGTGGCGATACCGTAGTTGTACTGCGGTTGGTAGGAGTACATCTCCTCGCCGCCACACTTGTGGCCGACTTCCTCGGTGTCGATGATCTTGTTGTAATACTCACAATCATCGTCACAAGCATAGGTGCTTGGCTTCACATCAATGTAGGGCATGGTAGTGCCAGGATTGGGTTTAATGCCAAAGGCACTCAGCGGACGGAGTGTGCCGACAGGAGTCTTGGCATCTCCCTCGCCCGTCTTGCCAAGACCATTCTTGCCGACCCATACTTCAACGTCGTTGAACAGTACCTTTCCGTTGACTGTCAGACGGGCCTTGCCCTGACTGCCCTGCACACCATACACTTCGAGCAACTGTCCACTCTCGGATGGGGTGACACCGTTGTCTTCATTAGAACAGGATATCCCTGTCAAACTCAAGCCGCTTACGAGGGTGGCGGCCAGCACCCAATGGTTAATTTTCTTCATATTAAAATGTAATATGTTAGTGTAATATCAATAATTCTATGTTGCAAAGATACAAATAGTTTTCCGAATAATCACATTTTTATATGAAAAAGTTTAGATGCTTCATCCAAATATGATACCATTAAACAGACGGTCAATGGATGTTTGGCGGTATGCGATTATAAAATCGCTCTAGAGAATTTAGCAGTTTGCTTACGGGTAACTGGCTGTTTGTCGTAATATAAGCATGGGTTTGTCGTAATGTAAATGGTATGCCAATTTTGACCCAAAGACAAGCTTTATCAAACTTGGCTTAGCACTTAGTAATCAGCAGTTTGGATTTGAAAGCAAACGTAATTCGAAGATGACGGTCTACAACATCGTGGAGCGCTGATACTGGCGCTTGCGATAGCGGTAGACGAGGTAAAGAATGATGCCAACCGTGAGCGGAACAAGGGCGAAGACGGCGAAGGCGACAAAGAAAGCAGCGCCGATGTTGACGCCGATGGCGCCTCGACGCTCCCATACAGGTTCTGAATAGTACGTCAGGCTGTCCTGCAACTGGGATGCGAGAATCGTGTCGCCCTTTGCGTTAGCCTCGTCAATCCGGGCAGAAATACGATTGAACTCTGCGTTCAGATGGGCAGAATCGGCATTGTAGGCAGCCAGAGCGTCTTCATATTCCTGGCAGGAAGCTGCGTATTCATCGCGCAGTTCGTTCATGTGTTCCTCTGATGAGATGGTCATCCAGATACAGAAAACGATAATCAGCAAGCTACAAATGGCCATAAAGCAGCCGAAACGCCCTGATGCCTTGAGGCATCCGCTAGGTTTCTTGATTGGTTCAATGCTTTCCATCGACGTAATATTTGCTTAGAACGGGGATTTCCTCTATCAGCGCTTCAGCGAGCAGCTTGGCAACGACCTGAGCCCCATATATATTATAATGTGTATTGTCCTGACGACCCTGAGGCAGACTCGGCTCCTCGCCAGGCTTGTACCACATGTGGAGTTTCTTGGAACCCTCGACGCCCAACGACTGCTCCAGGTCGTGCGTTATCTGGTTGGCATCGATGAAATGGCAGTTCATCCGACGGGCCACGTCTCTGGGGGCTACCTTATAGAGTCCATGGGTATCGATGAGCGAATCACCTTCCACCAGCTTCGAACCATCGGCAAAGGTGGTGTTGCGCAGTTTCTCGTCGTCATCGTTCTTGAGGGGCTTCTGGGCAAAGTTGCGGCGAACGACGGGATTCATGAGAATGGGAATCCCACCCCGTTCACGCGTCTCCCGAACAAACTTTGCCAGATTATAATCGAAGGTAGACCCCGGATCGGTATGGCGCTCAACAGCCGGCTTTTCGTCGTTATGGCCGAACTGGATGATGACATAATCGCCCGGTTTCATCGCAGAGAGCACCTTGTCCCATCGGCCTTCGTCGATAAAACTCTTCGAAGAACGTCCGTTGACCGCATGATTATCCACCCTGATATAAGCAGAGTCGAAATAGCATTGCAGCGCCATTCCCCAGCCTCGTTCAGGAGAGCCAGTTGAGAGATCTTTCTTCGCAGCGGTGGAATCACCAATAATAAATATGGTGGTGGTCTTGTCTTCTACTGCGGCAGAGAAGACAAGCACCAAAGCAGCTATAACGGAAAGGACAATGTATTTTCTCATTTGTTCACGACAGTTATAAGTTTTTCTATAGTAACAAGTTGCTGTTCGCCAGTCAACATATTCTTTAACGTCAGTTTACCCTCTGCCATCTCGTTCTCACCGGCCAGGGCTACAAACGGTATCTGCTTGGCATTGGCATACGACATCTGCTTCTTCATCTTCGATGAATCGGGGAAAATCTCCGTGCGGATACCAGCCTCACGGGCCTTAGCCACAGCGGGCAGACAGTAGGCTGTCTCCTTCTCGCCGAAGTTGATGAAGAGCAGTTGGGTACCATTGACGGCATCCTTCGGATAGCAGTCGAGGGCATTGAGCACATCGAAGATACGGTCGACACCGAAGGAGATGCCCACGCCAGAGATGCCAGGCATACCGAAGATGCCCGTCAGGTTGTCGTAGCGGCCACCGCCTGTGATAGAGCCGATCTGCACATCGAGCGCCTTCACCTCGAAGATGGCGCCAGTATAGTAGTTGAGGCCACGTGCCAACGTGAGGTCGAGCTGGATTTCGTTCTTCAGGCCAAGCGTCTTCAGGGTGTTGAGGATGAAACGGCTCTCCTCCACTCCCTTCAGGCCAGTCTCACTGGCAGCGAGTACCTGAGCGATGGTATCGAGTTTCTCGTCGTTGGTGCCCTCCAGGGAGATGATGGGCTGCAGTTTCTCGATCTGTTCCTCCGTAAGACCGTCCTCACGCAGTTCCTGATTGACATTCTCAAGTCCGATCTTATCGAGCTTGTCTATGGCGACGGTGATATCGACAATCTTATCGGCAGCCCCGATGACTTCGGCAATTCCCGTCAGAATCTTACGGTTGTTGATCTTAATCTGTACTCGAACGCCAAAGCGGGTGAATACGGTATCGACGATCTGCATCAGCTCTACCTCGTTGAGCAAGGAGTCAGAGCCAACGATGTCACCGTCGAACTGCCAGAACTCACGATAACGGCCCTTCTGCGGACGGTCAGCACGCCAGACGGGCTGCATCTGATAACGCTTGAAGGGCAGCTGGAGTTCCTCGCGATGCATCACCACATAGCGGGCAAAAGGCACCGTCAGGTCATAGCGGAGACCCTTTTCACAAAGTTTTGCTGCCAGATGCAGGGCATTTCGCTCCTGCAGTTCCTCATCAGAGACTTTCGTCAGGTAATCACCACTATTGAGAACCTTGAAGAGCAGTTTGTCACCCTCCTCGCCATACTTGCCCATCAGTGTGCCGAGGGTTTCCATCGCAGGTGTCTCAATCTGCTGGAAGCCATAGAGCTGGTACACCTGCTTGATGGTGTCGAAGATATAGTTGCGCTTGGCCATCTCCATCGGAGAGAAGTCGCGCGTTCCTTTTGGTATACTTGGTTTCTGTGCCATATTGCCAATTATTTACGGACTATCGTTTGATCTCTATCCGGACCAATGCTGATAATCTTAATAGGTGTCTCAAGTTCTTTCTCCAGGAAGGCGATGTAATCGCTGAACTCCTTCGGGAACTGATCCTCGGAGGTAAACTTCGTCATATCCGTCTTCCAACCAGGCAGTTCCTTATACACGGGCTCTATACCTTCTTCTATATTATAGGGGAAATAGTCGATTTCAACGCCGTTTTGCTTGTAGGCAACGCAAGCCTTGATGGTATCGAATCCGTCGAGCACATCACTCTTCATCATGATCAGCTGGGTGACACCGTTCACCATAATCGAATACTTCAGGGCTACGAGGTCGATCCAGCCACAACGGCGCTCACGGCCCGTGACTGCTCCATACTCATGACCCAGGTCGCGGATGGTCTTGCCCGTTTCATCGAAGAGTTCCGTGGGGAAAGGACCAGCGCCGACACGGGTGCAGTAAGCCTTCATGATACCGAAGACATCGCCGATCTTATTAGGACCGATGCCAAGACCCGTGCAAGCGCCGGCACAGATGGTATTCGAAGAGGTGACGAAGGGATAGCTGCCGAAGTCGACATCGAGCATCGTACCCTGAGCACCCTCGCAAAGCACGCTCTTGCCGCTCTTCAGGATGTTGTTGATCTCATGTTCTGAATCCACGATGGGGAACTGGCGCAGGTATTCGATACCCTCCAGCCACTTCTTCTCGACCTCCGTGATGTCGTAGTCGAAGTTGAGCGACTTCAGAATAGCCTCATGACGCGCCTTGGCCTTGGCATACTTCTCCTCAAAGTTCTCAAGTATATCACCTACTCGCAGACCGTTACGGCTTACCTTGTCGGTATAAGTCGGACCAATGCCCTTACCGGTAGTACCTACCTTATCCTTACCCTTCTGAGCCTCATAGGCAGCATCGAGCACCCGGTGGGTAGGCATGATGAGATGAGCCTTCTTGGAGATATGGAGACGGGAATGGAGATCATGGCCGCTTGCCTCGAGTGCCTTTGCCTCGTCCATGAAGAGATCGGGAGCCAGCACCACACCATTACCGATGATATTCACCTTGCCACCCTGGAAGATACCGGAGGGAATAGAGCGCAGCACATACTTCTGACCTTCGAACTCCAGTGTATGGCCGGCATTAGGACCACCCTGGAAGCGTGCAATCACATCGTACTTCGGGGTCAGCACATCGACCACCTTACCTTTTCCTTCATCACCCCACTGCAATCCGAGCAGGACGTCAACTTTTCCTTTGTTCATAATAATTATTTATTTAGTCTTACTTTTCTGCTTATCCTGTTTATCCTGTTTATCCAGTTTATCCAGTTTCTTTACTTTCGTCATCTGAGACTGGCAGTTGCTGCATATCCCATAGACATAGAGGGCAAACCCGTCCTTTCGGAATCGCTTCAGATGCATATTCTCTACAGCCATGATAATATCTGGCGATCTGACTTCCGTCACCTTGCCACATATCGTACAGATCTGATGGCAATGGCTCTTCTTGTCATAACATGCTTCGTATTTCGTACTTCCCTGAAAACGGTGACGGTTAACCAGTCTTAATGACAGAAAGAGATTCAAGGTATTATACAATGTCGCCCTGCTGACGGGGAACTTCTGTTCAGAGGCAAGCCTCTCGTTGAGTTCCTCTAGCGTAAAATGTCCGTTTATACTATAAATAGCCTTGAGAATGGCGTAGCGTTCGGGGGTCTTGCGATGATTATTCATCTCAAGATAGTTATCCAGAATCCGCTCTACGGCCGCTATTTTACTCTCCTTCATCCGAAAAATTCAGAAAACCGCACAAAGGTACGCATTTTCATTGAGACAAAAGAAAGTTAATTTATAAAATTTCTAAATTAGCCTGTTTTAATGCGCTTTTGGCAATACGCTCATAAACCAACCCCAATTCGGCAAAACGCTGAATACTTGCCATCGCCGCTTTCTTCACGGAAAGGCTTGTGCCCTGTAAGGCTGCCAGTGCCTGATCGATGAACTCGTTGATTCCCCGTTCGTTAGGCGACTGGCCGTTCATAAACAGACGGCTGATAATATGGAACCCGCAAAGTTGGTAGAGTTCCTTATCTGAGGCCATCCATGTATAGGCCTTGTCAGCAGCGTACGGGAGATGCTGGAACAGGTTAAAGGCAGCCTGTTCAGCAATCTCCTGTGTCGGCATTTGTTCCATCCAGATATCAATGACCTCCGGCAGCACCTCGTCGGCAGGCATAATCATCGTGGCCAGAATCTTGCATTCACGGACATTCTCCTTCCAGAGCGCAATGGCCAGATCGTAATTCTTGCCGATTTCACGGGCTTTTTCCTGCAGTCGAGGCAAGGTGGCACCCCAATTAAGCTTGTATTCAACACCTTTGTTGCGCATCGACTGGGCTACCGATCCATCCATCATCTGACGGAACGACTGTTTGATATCCTTTACCTGCTGATCGATCCCCATATTATTATATTAAGGTGGCGTACTCTGAACTATAGCGAAGCATCTGATGGGCATAACTCTCCGAATAATTCAGCTGGATATCACAGATTTCACCGTTGTGATCATAGACGGGCAGCATCATCGGATTGATAAATCCTTTGTAAGGAGCAAGGTTCAGATGACGATAACGTTCCAGCACTTCGGCATGAAGTTCGGCATCGACCTTCACGGCATAACGCTCCACCAACTGACGGGCTGCCTCGAAGTCACCTTCACTCTTGATGCGCTGTACCTCAGCCAACAGACGGGCAATCAATGAGCGCAATTCCTGATAATCCGTGATTTCAACGAAGGTCTTGCCTTCACGCTTCACCAGTCTGACGGCATTGCCATGTGCCATACACCAATGGGCTATCAAGGCTCTGTTCCGCATGTGGGCTTCTTCAATCTGATTGCCTGGGGTGATCCGGATCAACTGCGTCATCAGACCGTTCATCATATATGAATAGTACTGCGACTTATAGGCTTCGCCATCAGGCACGAGTCCCAACTCCTGCAGTTTCTGGTCAGCAATATAGTAGAGACCGAACAGGTCAGCCCTCGCCTCTTCTATCGTATTCCCATAGGCTTTCAGCGCATCAGGGTCAACGCCAGGCAGCAGTTGTCCGCTGCCATGTCCGAGACATTCATGCAGATCGGTATGCAAATCGTCGCAGATATCACCATATTTCTCGATGAGATCGAGCGTCTCCTTATCGATGACGAACTCTTCCTTGAATCCATTGCCATGAGAAGCCTTATTGTAAGCGTCGGTGATATTGCTGATCGTGATACTCTTTGAGCCATACTGGGCACGAATCCAGTCGGCATTAGGCAGATTGATGCCGATGGCAGTAGAAGGATACTCGTCGCCACCCAGCATCGCAGCACAGATGACATTGGCCGAGACACCCTTCACCACCGGTTTGCGGAAACGGGCATCGACGGGTGAGTGATCCTCAAACCACTGGGCATTGCGGCTGATGGTCTGGGTACGTTTCGTCGCCTCTTCATCGATGTATTCCACCAATCCTTCCCACGAACCTTTCAACCCGAGCGGATCGCCATACACTTCGATAAAGCCATTGATGAAATCTATCGCGGAATCATGCTCCTGAAGCCATTCAATACAATATTTATTGAATATCTGTAAATCGCCTGATTCATAATAGTTTATCAACAGCCTGATGACCTTTCTCTGCTGATCGTTCTCCGCTACTGTTTCGGCTTTCTCCAACCAATATATAATATGTCGGATTGCATTAGCGTATTTGCCGTTAGCCGACCACACCTGTTCGCGAACCTCTCCGTTTTCCTTGACAAGTGTAGAATTCAAGCCATAGGATACGGGCGTCGGGGAATCCGCATTCTCCTGCTTCAGCTGGTTATAGAAAGCCTCAGCCTCTTCTTGAGTCACGCCGTCGTAGAAATGGCAGGCAGAAGTCAGCAACAGATCCTCGCCATCAGCCTTATTGACCCGTTTCGGAAGTACCGTTTCATCGAAGATCACGGGAAACAGTTCTTCGCAGAGCTGATCGACGGTCTCCCCTTCACGTAACGGCAGCTTAACGGCGTCGACCTGCTCCAACTGCTGGCGAAGCCATGCTGACGGGAATGCCGGCTTGAACTTCTCACAACCATAATGATGATAAATGCCGCTGGAGAACCACATCCGCTTCAGATAGACCTCGAAAGCCTTGAATTCATCGGAGTCCCGGGGAATGGTTTGGTCACAATAAATAACCTCCAGCATCTTGCGGATGCGGAGATTATACTTGCCGAACTGGTCGAAGGTGATATCCCTGCCAAATAAAGTGGCTTTTGACAAGTAGTAAATGAGCACCTTCTGATTCAAGGACAACTTGTCAAAGCCGTTCAACCGATACCTGAGCAACTGCAAATCAGCAAATCGCTCATCTTGATAACAGAAATCCACGTTAGCAGTTCCTCCTGATTACTGCTCCTTCTTTCCGCGCTTCGCCCTCATGGCGGGATGCTGTTTCAGATGCTGCAGCCGATAATCACGAGGTGTTACTCCTACTACACGGTAAAATGACGCATAGAAAGACTGGCGATTGGCAAAGCCAACCATGTCGCTCACCTCTTCCATGCGGAGATTCTGATAGCGCTTGTCCACAAGAATCGTCATAGCCTCGTCGATTCTGTATTTGTTTACAAACGACGTGTAATTCATGTGAAAACGCACATTTACAACAGCAGAGATGTAGCGTGTGTTAGTACCAAGGTCTTCTGCCAGCTTTTTAGCGGAATAGTCCTTGTCACGATACTTCTTCTGCATCACGATGATGTTCATAATCTTTTCCTGCATTTCGTCCATCATCCTAGGGCTTACCAAGCTTCGGTAAGCTGCCTCTTTTTCCTTCTTTTCTGTGATGTTATATTTACCCATTTTTCAACACGGATTAGTTGATTAATGCGCAAATATACAAAAAAAAATCAAATAAACAATACTTTTTAAATGTTTTTTAAAAAAAAATGACTAACTTTGTGCAAATTTTCAATTTTATGGACATATTTGAGGCTCTGAAGAGCTATTTTGGATACGAATCCTTTAGACAAAACCAGGAAGCGATTATCCGTCACGTGATGGCAGGAAACGATGCGTTGGTACTGATGCCGACAGGTGGTGGAAAAAGCATCTGCTATCAGATTCCGGCACTGACGATGCCAGGTACGGTTGTGGTCATATCCCCGTTGATCAGTCTGATGAAAGATCAGGTGGAGGCCCTTCGTTCCAATGGCATTGATGCCGAAGCCCTGAACAGCGGCAACGACAGTACTGCCGACCTGCTTATCAGGCGGAAATGCCTGTCTGGCGCCGTCAAGATCCTCTATGTGTCTCCCGAAAAGCTTCTGGCAGAGCTTGACTACCTGTTCAGTCATATCAAAATCTCCCTCTTTGCCGTTGACGAGGCTCATTGCATCAGTCAGTGGGGGCATGATTTCAGACCAGAGTACACCCAATTGGGAACCTTACGCGACCGTTTTCCCGATGTACCCATGATGGCGCTGACGGCTACAGCTGATAAAATCACGCGTCAGGACATTGTCGAACAACTGAGACTCAAGCATGTCAAAGAGTTCATCTCTAGCTTTGACCGACCGAACCTAAGTCTCTCTGTCAAAAGAGGTTATAAGTCTGCTGAAAAGATGAACTTCATCCTGAATTTCATCAAAGCCAGACCGATGGATTCTGGAATTATCTACTGCCTGAGCCGTAAGACCACAGAAAAGGTGGCTACCGACTTGAGGAAGAGAGGCGTCAACGCTGCTCCCTATCATGCCGGACTGTCGACAGCAGAACGGGATCTGACACAAGAGCTCTTCAAGAACGACCAGATACAAGTGGTCTGCGCGACCATCGCCTTCGGTATGGGCATCGATAAGAGTAATGTCCGTTGGGTAATCCATTTCAATATGCCCAAAAGCATCGAGAGTTTCTATCAGGAGATCGGCCGTGCCGGCAGAGACGGTGCACCTGCGGATACCGTCTTATTCTATTCTTTGGCCGATATTGTCCAATTGACCGAGTTTGCCAAGCAAAGCGGCCAGCAGGACATCAATATGGACAAGTTGAAGAGAATGCAGGAATATGCCGAATCCAGCGTCTGTCGGCGTAGGATACTCCTCAACTATTTCAGCGAGCAGACCGATCATGATTGCGGCAACTGCGACGTATGCGACAACCCACCCCAACGCTTCGACGGTACCCGTTATGTACAGATGGCCTTAAGCGCCGTGAAACGTGCGGAAGAATCCATCCGTGTGTCAACGGTCATCGAGATCCTGAAAGGCATGAAGTCGCCGACTGTCGTCAAAAGAGGATTTGACACGCTAAAGACCTTCGGTGTCGGTAAAGACATCTCCACCAACGACTGGCAGGATTACCTGTTGCAGATGCTCCAGATGGGATTTATCGAGATTGCCTACAACGACGGGAACAAGGTCATCATCACCGATATCGGCAAGGATGTGCTTTACGGCAGGAAGAATGCCCAACTCTGCGTGATCGACCATAGCACCCACGAAGTGCCCAAGAAAAAACCGAAGCTGCGACTCGAGATACCCACTATTACCATTCCCGGGCTACCGCCTACGACTGGCGTCGAAGACCCGAAGATTTTCGAGGCCCTCCGTTCGCTCCGACTGACGTGTGCCAACGAGGAAGGATTCCCACCTTATATAGTCTTCAGCGACAAGGTGCTCCATTCTCTGGCTACGATCAAGCCTACCACTCTAGACCAGTTTGGTAACATTTCGGGCATTGGTGAACACAAGAAACAGAAATACGGCATGCGATTCATTGCACTCATCCAGAAATACGTTTAGTGACATTTTTACACTCTTTACATAGTAAAAGTTGAAAAAGAAACATAAAAAGACCGCATAAAATGTCTATTTTTCCTAAAATCCGACTCATTTTGTCGTGTTTGTGCAAATTTATTTGTATCTTTGCGCTGAAATTTTAGAAAAATGGCGAAGAAAAAAATCTTGTTCATCAATCAGGAGATCTCTCCTTATGTCCCTGACAATAATTTGTCGCTCATGGGCAAAGACCTTCCGCAGGCAATGCAGGAACGAAATCATGAAATTCGTACTTTCATGCCGAAATGGGGCACTATCAATGAACGTCGTGGACAGCTTCATGAAGTTATCCGTCTTTCAGGAATGAACCTCATCATCAATGATACGGATCACCCGCTGATCATCAAGGTCGCATCCATCCAGTCAGCTAGAGTACAGGTTTATTTCATCGACAATGATGACTATTTCGGCAGGCGTCTGATGGAAAAAGATGAACAGGGAGAAGATTACCCCGACAACGGAGAAAGAGCCATTTTCTTTGCACGCGGTGTTTTGGAGACCGTCAAGAAACTGAGATGGGTACCCGACATCATCCACTGTCAAGGTTGGATGAGTGCTGTCGTACCGCTCTATGTCAAGACAGCCTATCATGATGAGCCTTCCTTTGCCGATACGAAGGTGGTGTCATCCTTGTTCACCCAGAACCTGAACAAAGATCTCGGTGATAATTTCAAGAAATGTCTGGAATTCCGTGAGGCTCGCGAAGAATTGTTGAAAGGCTATAACGACAACTTCGATTTCATCGAGCTCGGCAAGCTGGCCATCGACTATAGCGACGGTATTGTTCAGGCAGATAAGGTTGTCAACGAAGAACTCCTTAACTATGCCAAGGGAAAGAATATTCCGGTACTTGGCTATCATGAGGATTTCGCAGATGAATATGAGGCTTTCTACGATCAGATCTATCCCGATGAGCCTGAAGTAGAAGAAGATTAAAATAAGTAATAACATCCATGAAACTAAAGTTAGTAACAGCGATTGCAATTTCCGCAATGGCGATATTGTCTTGCAGCGAAGATACAGGCACGATTGGAACCTCGCTTACATTTGAGTCAGACTTGTTGGATTTGGAAGCCGACATCTTCAAGGCCTATTCCAGATCGGTAGCTGCTGATTCCGTTTATGTCCGCGACTTCGACAGTTATATCGGTATCGTGAAAGACCCCGAGACGAATTCATACGTCAAGAGTGAATTTATGACCCAGTTCAACATGCTGGAGAACTACCCGCTGCCTGATAAGAACAAGCTCGTGATGAAGCCAGGTGACAGCATCAATGTCGACACCTGTGAGATCTGGCTCTATTTCGATGAGTCAAAGTGCTATGGTGATACGCTGACTCCCGTCAAAATCAATCTTCTGGAGATGAGCAAGCCCATGAGCGAGACCAAGACCTATTACAGCAATTATGATCCGGTGGCAGAGGGTTATATCAGGACTGACGGACTGAAGAAGAGCATTTCCTTTACGCTGAACAACCTCACTTACAAGGACAGTGTCAGGAATCTCTTGGCCTATGAAGAAAAAGTACGTATTCCGCTGAATCAGGCCTATACTGATAAAAACGGCAAGACTTACTCAAACTATGGCAATTATATCCTGTATAACTATTATGAGCACCCAGAGTATTTCAAGAATTCCTATTCGTTTGTCAACAACATCTGTCCGGGATTCTTCTTCCAGATGGTTGACGGACTTGGTGTGATGGCGATGTTCAAGAATATAGAATTGCGATTCTCTTATAAATATCATCTCAAGGACGACAGCAAGGATTACAAAAGCATGATGATCATGTCATCAACCAAGGAAGTACTGAAAACGACCAAGTTGACGAACGATAAAGAGAGTCTGAACAAACTCATCGAAGATCCTACGTGTACCTATATCAAATCGCCGGCAGGTATCTTTACGGAGGTGACATTGCCCATTGACGACATTAAGGACTTGCACCCTAACGACTCGCTGTTGTCCGTCAGCATCAGTTTCAACCGTCTCAACAGTTCCGTCACCGACAATGATTATCTGTTGAAGTGCCCTTCGACGCTGTTGATGATACCGAAGGACAGTTTATACACCTTCTTCGAGAAAAAGAGGAATTATGACAATAAGGCATCCTATGCTGCTACATTGTTGTCGAATTGCTACACCTTCAGCAATATCAGCAGCGTTGTCTCAAAAATGGCTACCAGCAAATTCGCAGGCTGTCTGGTTGATCCGGACTGGTGCTCGTATCATCCAAACTGGAATAAGGTACTTCTGGTCCCCGTCACGGCAACCTCTACTACAACGACGAACTCAACAGTCGTCTCGTCGGTGACCAACCAGATAGAGTTGTCGACAACCCAGCTTGTTGGTGGAGAGAACTCCCCCATAGAGGTAAAGGTGGTATATGCCCGATTTGTAGATCAGTAGTGATATGGCTGACGGATTCCTGGAGAAACATCATGAGGATTACGAGGCCCGTAAGGCGGCCTGGATCCGAAAGAAGAAACATCTGCCCAAGGCAGGCAAGAGAGAAATAGAGCGACCCGATGACGAGTCGCTCTAATCTTTATCATCCGATAATCTTGAACTTGGCGAATTTCAACAGCAGTTGCTTCATGCCTGTATTCTGGAATTCCACAGTAGCCTTGGTATTCTCACCCGTACCCTCAATCTTGGTTACGATACCGATGCCAAAACGCTGATGCTCTATCTTGCATCCCTCATGCAGATCACCCGAATTGGGAGCCGATGCCATAGGACGAGGCGCCACAGCCTGATGCACGCGTTTGAAATTTGGTCCAAAGGGATCTACAGGTTTTTCAGGTTGTCTCGGTGCAACGATTCGCGGCTTGGGATCAGCCTTGAACTGCGTGGCCACAGGTCGGGGATTCTGCATCCATTCAGACTTCCGGCTACTTGAACCGTATGAACTACTGGAGCCAAATGAACCGCTGCCCCCTCCTACTTGGGATTTCACATCCAGCAATTCCGGGTCAATATCACGTATGAATCTGGAAGGCGTATCATACTCCATCCTTCCATAACGGAAACGGTTCTGGGCACAGGTCAGGATGCAATGCTTCTCGGCTCTGGTAATGGCCACATAGAGCAGTCGGCGTTCTTCCTCGAGTTCACGCATCGAATTGGTACACATCGGACTCGGAAAGATATTCTCCTCCAGACCCACGACAAAGACCGTCGGAAATTCCAGTCCCTTTGCCGAGTGAATCGTCATCAGCGTCACCTTATCGTTGGAATCGCCCTCATCGCTGTCAAGGTCAGTCAGTAGTGCAATTTCCTGCAGGAAATCAGTCAGATAGACCTGGTCGCCCATATCCTCCTCACGGCGGCTTTCCACGAAATCCTGCATGCCGCTCAAGAACTCCTCCAGATTCTCCTGACGGGAAATATCCTCCGGATTACGCCCAGAATAGATATCCTTGCTGATGCCCGAATTCATGATGATATCATGACCCAGCAGGTAGGCATCCTCCGTAGAAACACGTCCTATCCAACCCTCTATCAACGTACGGAAAGCCTGAATCTTCGTCATCGTACCCTTGCTGACGTCCATCGGGAACAATACCGGTTCCTTAATGACCTGCCATAGACTGACGCCATATTTCTGGGCCGTCTGGATAATCTTACCTACAGTCGTGTCGCCGATGCCGCGAGCCGGATAATTGATGATGCGCTTAAACGCCTCTTCATCATCGGGGTTGGCTATCAGACGGAAATAGGCTATCACGTCCTTAATCTCCTTGCGCTGATAGAAGCTCAGTCCACCGTAGATGCGATAAGGGATGTTGTCCTTTCTCATCTGTTCCTCAAACGATCGGCTTTGCGAGTTCGTACGATAAAGGATGGCGAAATCACTCCAGTTGCAGCGATCCTCACGCTTGAGCCGTTTGATGTCCTGACACACAATCATCGCCTCCTCTTTGTCGCTGTAGGCGGGCTTCAGCTGCAGCCGTTCACCATGCTCATTCTTCGAGAACACGTTTTTCGGTATCTGCCTTTCATTCCGCCTGATGAGCGAGTTGGCAGCCTGAACGATTAACTGCGTCGAGCGATAGTTCTGTTCCAGTTTGAAGAGTTTTGTATTTTTATACAGACTTTGGAAGTTCAGGATATTATCGATATTGGCACCTCTGAAGGAATAGATGCTCTGGGCATCATCGCCCACCACACATACCATCTGACGCTCCTTCGTCAACTGATACACTATCGCCTGCTGGGCAAAGTTCGTATCCTGATACTCATCTACCAGCACAAAATGGAATTTCTCAACGTATTTCTGACGGATGTCCTCATGATTCTTGAACAGCACCCACGTCTGAACCAGCAGATCGTCGAAGTCCATCGCATTCGCCTGACGGCATCTCTCCGCGTACCTTATATATATATTAGAGAGCTGGGGGCGCTTCTGGGTAGCATCATCCTTCGCCCAAGCACTTTCGACATACGCTTGGGGCAGCACCAGATGATTCTTGGCCATAGAGATACGATCAGCAACGGACGACGGCTTATACACCTTGTCATCCAGATTCATCTCCTTGATGATGGTCTTCACCAACGAACGGGCATCCGTCTGGTCATAGATGGTAAAGTTGGCGTTATAGCCTATCTGCGCCGCTTCAGCCCTCAGGATTCTGGAAAACACGCTGTGGAAGGTTCCCATCTGCAGATACCTGGCCCGCTCCTCGCCTACCAGTCGGCCTATACGCTCCTTCATCTCGCGAGCGGCCTTATTGGTAAACGTCAGCGCCAGTATCTCCCAAGGAGCCATTCCTTGCTCCAAAAGCCACGCAATCTTATAAGTCAGCACGCGCGTCTTGCCTGATCCTGCACCAGCTATCACAAGACTGGCGCCATCGCAGTACTCTACTGCAACCCGCTGTCCATCATTCAATTGCTGTAATATTTCTGTGTTCATCGTTGTCAAATCGTATAAGCATTTGCAAAGGTACGAATATTTTTTGAAAAACACTTTGTTATTTCAGAAAGATTCACTACCTTTGTCGCGATTTATTCATTACAAACCAAACCTAACAGAAAAATGAAGAAAATTATGATGATGATTGCCTTGCTGGCCATTCCTTTCGCTATGCAGGCACAAACAAAGTTCCACGACGTTGAGGCCAATGATGCCAAGGGCAACGTCAAGTCTATCAGCATGAACATGATGGGCAATCCTGTCAACATCGACTTTACCGAAGATGGTAAGAGTAAGATGGCAATTGATGCCGTCTATGATGCTGATGGTTATGTCCAGTCAGCCAAGATGTCCATTATGGGACAGACGATAGACGTCAAGTACACCTGGGAGAACGGCAGAGTAGCCAGTCAGACCATGAACATGATGGGCAATGATGTCAAGATGACCAATATCTACGATGACAAGGGTGTACTGACCTCTCAGAAGATGGGCGATAACATGGAGATTGTCTATACCGATTACAAGTTCGACGACAAAGGCAACTGGATTAGTCGCAAGACTCAGGTGATGGGTCAGGAGATGACCACTTCGCGTACTATTGTATATTATTAATAAGGTATAGAAAATACAGTCCCTCTTTGCATAAATATACCGTTTGGATGCGCCAAGCGGTATATTTGTTTTTTTAACGCTTCTTTTACTCAATCCGTTGGTTTGATTTTTGGTGGTTTCCGAAAAACTTTGTACCTTTGCACGCGATTTAAGAACAAGGATATCAAAAATCAACCCAAAAATGAAGAAAGAACTGAAAAAGGTGTTGGTACTCGGATCGGGTGCCTTGAAAATCGGACAGGCAGGAGAGTTTGACTACTCAGGTTCACAAGCTTTAAAGGCGCTCCGCGAAGAAGGTATTAAGAGCGTACTCGTTAACCCAAACATCGCAACCATCCAAACCAGTGAAGGTATTGCAGACAAAGTGTATTTCCAGCCGGTAAATACGCATTTCGTTACAGAAATCATCAAGAAAGAACGTCCAGACGGTATTCTGTTGGCATTCGGAGGCCAGACCGCATTGAACTGCGGAACGGAGCTATATCTGAATGGAACGCTGAAAGAGTATGGAGTTGAAGTTTTAGGAACGAGTGTCGAGGCCATCATGAATACTGAGGACCGCGACCTTTTTGTTAAAAAGCTGGCCGAAGTTAATCTGAAGGTGCCTGTATCCCATGCCGTCGAGTCGATGGAGGATGCGCTGAAGGCAGCCCACGAGATTGGCTTCCCCATCATGATCCGTTCTGCATACGCCCTCGGCGGTCTCGGTTCAGGAATCTGTCCTGACGAGAAGAAGTTCCGCGAACTGGCTGAGTCGGCCTTCACCTTCGCACCTCAGATTCTTGTTGAGGAGAGTCTGAAGGGCTGGAAGGAGATTGAGTTTGAGTGCATCCGCGATGCTAACGACCGCTGCTTCACAGTTGCCTCGATGGAGAACTTCGATCCGCTGGGTATTCACACGGGTGAGTCAATCGTTGTGGCTCCCACATGTTCACTCAAGGAGGAGCAGGTCAAGATGCTGCAGGAGATCACCATCAAGTGTGTGAAGCACCTGGGTATCGTCGGTGAGTGCAACATCCAGTTCGCTTTCAACGCTGAGACCAACGACTATCGTATCATTGAGATCAACGCCCGTCTTTCTCGTTCTTCTGCACTGGCTTCAAAGGCCACCGGTTATCCCCTCGCCTTCGTAGCTGCCAAGATCGCACTTGGCTACACGCTCGATCAGATTGGTGAGATGGGTACTACTTCATCTGCCTACGTGGCTCCGAGCCTCGACTATATGATCTGCAAGATTCCCCGCTGGGACCTCACGAAGTTCGCTGGCGTGAGCCGTCAGATCGGTTCTTCGATGAAGTCTGTGGGTGAGATTATGAGTATCGGCCGCTCTTTCGAGGAGATGATCCAGAAGGGCCTCCGCATGATTGGTCAGGGTATGCACGGATTCGTTGGCAACGACCATACGAAGTTCGACAACCTCGATGAGGAACTGGCTAATCCTACCGACCTCCGTATCTTCGCCATCGCTCAGGCACTCGAAGAGGGTTACACCGTTGAGCGCATCGAACAGCTCACGAAGATTGATATCTGGTTCTTGGAGCGTCTGAAGCATATCGTAGACTTGAAGCATGAACTTCAGAAATACAATACCCTTGAGGAACTGCCCGACGAATTGCTGCTCGAAGTGAAGCGTTGCGGATTCAGCGACTTCCAGATTGCCCGTTTCGTACTGAAACCACAAGGCGGCAATATGGAGCACGAGAACCTGACGGTGCGCAAATACCGTAAGCAGCGTGGCATCCTGCCTTCCGTAAAGCGTATTCCCACGGTGGCTTCAGAGCATCCCGAACTGACGAACTACCTATATTTCACCTATACCCACACGCCAGCCTTCGGCAATCCCGAGGGTGAGCAGTACACAGCAGCTCACGACGTGAACTACTATGCTCACGAGAAGTCTGTTGTCGTTCTGGGGTCTGGTGCTTATCGCATCGGTTCTTCGGTAGAGTTCGACTGGTGTTCGGTGAATGCCATCAACACGGCTCGCAAGCTGGGTTACAAGAGTATCATGATCAACTATAACCCCGAGACGGTATCTACCGACTACGATATGTGCGACCGTCTGTACTTCGATGAACTCTCACTGGAGCGTGTGCTCGATGTGATCGACCTCGAAGAGCCTCGCGGTGTGATTGTATCAGTAGGTGGTCAGATTCCTAACAACCTCGCCATGAAGCTCTATCGTCAGGGTGTGCCCGTATTGGGAACATCACCAGTGAATATCGACCGCGCAGAGAACCGCGACAAGTTCTCGGCTATGCTCGATAAGCTCTGTATCGATCAGCCCGCATGGCGCGCACTGACCTCATTCGACGATGTGAAGGAGTTTGTCGATCAGGTAGGCTATCCCGTTCTCGTGCGTCCTTCTTACGTGCTTTCTGGTGCTGCGATGAACGTCTGCTACGACGAAGAAGAGCTGCATCGCTTCTTGAACATGGCCACAGAGGTATCCAAGGAGTTCCCCGTAGTGGTTTCCAAGTTCATGACCGAGACCAAGGAGATTGAGTTCGACGCTGTTGCCGATAAGGGCGAGGTCATCGAGTACGCCATCTCCGAGCACGTCGAGTATGCTGGTGTCCACTCAGGCGATGCCACGATGGTATTCCCTGCCCAGCACATCTACTTCTCTACGATCCGTCAGATCAAGAAGATTGCCCACAAGATTGCAGCCGAGTTGAACATCTCGGGTCCGTTCAATATTCAGTTCCTGGCCAAGAACCGCGAGGTGAAGGTTATCGAGTGTAACCTCCGTGCTTCGCGCTCATTCCCCTTCGTGTCTAAGATCCTGAAGCGCAACTTCATCGAGACGGCTACGAAGATCATGCTCGACGCACCTTATCAGAAGCCCGAGAAGAGCGAGTTCGACATCGACCGTATCGGTGTGAAGGCTTCGCAGTTCTCATTCGCCCGTCTGCAGAATGCCGACCCTGTGCTGGGTGTCGACATGAGTTCTACTGGTGAGGTAGGCTGTCTGGGCGACGACCTCAATGAGGCTATGCTCAACTCGCTCATCGCTACAGGCTACTCTATTCCAAAGGATGCCGTACTCATCTCGTCGGGTGGTGCCAAGGGTAAGGTCTCTCTGCTCGAGCCTGCACAGCAGCTGGCCAAGAAGGGCTACACCATCTATGCCACAGCCGGAACCGCCAAGTTCTTCAACGACAACGGCGTGAAGGCCGTCAGCGTGGCTTGGCCTGATGAGAAAGGCGAGAACAATGTGATGGATCTGATCTCTCAGCACAAGGTTGGTCTCGTGATCAATGTGCCGAAGAACCACACCTCACGCGAGCTCACCAACGGCTATAAGATCCGTCGCGGTGCCATCGACCACAACATTCCTCTGATGACGAATGTCCGTCTGGCCAAGGCCTTCATCGAAGCCTTCACCGCCATGAGTCTCGACGATGTGAAGATCAAGTCTTGGCAGGAGTATAATAATTAATGCTCGACGAATACAAAACCATAAAGAGCGGAGGCGAGGGCTATTATACTGAAAAGCGAAGTAAGTTCCTCGCCTTCGCTCATCATGTATCCACCGTTGATGAGATCAAGGAACTGCTGGCTGACTATCGTAAGAAGTACTACGATGCCCGCCACGTCTGCTATGCCTATATGCTGGGGCCCGAGCGAACAGAGTTCCGTGCCAACGACGATGGCGAACCCTCATCAACGGCGGGTAAACCCATTCTCGGACAGATCAACTCCAACGATCTCACCGACATCCTCATCGTGGTAGTGCGCTATTACGGCGGTGTGAATCTGGGCACCAGCGGACTGATCGTCGCCTATCGCGAAGCGGCCTCCGATGCCATCGCCCACTGTGAGATCGAGACGCGTCAGGTAGAAGAAGTCATCACCTACTCCTTTGCCTACCCCATGATGAACGATGTGATGCGCATCGTCAAGGAGATGAATCCCCGCATCGTTTCACAGACTTACGATAACACTTGCGAAATCAAACTCAGCATCCGCAAAAGCGAAGCCGAACAGTTAAAGAACCGTCTGGCCAAACTTTCTTTCGACTGACGTGAAGTTTCCTTGCAAAACTTTTGGTAGTTTCAGAATTTTGCACTACCTTTGCAACCGCTAAACCCAAACGAGGGCTTACATGCATTTGACACATTGGAAGGTTGGCAGAGTGATCGATCGCGCTGGACTCGAAATCCGGTATACCCCTTTCGGGTATCGGGGGTTTGAATCCCTCACCTTCCGCTCGGAACTTCATTGTGCTCGCCATCGTGGCGGGCACTTATTATATACAGATGCCGAAGCTTAGACCCAGCATGGAGAGTCTTTCCTTCGAATCGTCATAAGTCCCATATCGGCGGATGTCGACCAAACCGATATCGTACGAGAAGCCAACCTTCAGGAAGTAGACACGCAGACTGGCACGGAGCGCAACGCCTGTGTTCCAATGGCCCATATGTCCCTTATCGATGGCATCCTTCCCAAAGCCATAGCTTACGAATGGTCCCGTACCTAAATCCAGTGTGACCATATCGGTGAACTTGATACAATAGTCGGCTACTATTGGCAAGTGGATCTGACTATAGCGGAAAGTCTGGGCACGCGGTATCCAGTCATGATCTTCGAACTTAAAGGAAGAATACGACAGTTCAGGAACGATGTAAAACTCCACATCATTGATAAGAGGCACATAGCAGCCTGCCCCTATCTTGAATGCGGAACCAGGATCCAGCAAGTCAGAGTAACCTCCTTGAAACTTCACACTCTCTTTACCCACCGTCAGATACGGTCTATAACCCTGTGCGCTTGCTCCAGAACCACACAGGCACACCAACACAACAAGTAACAGTTTCTTCATCATGCTGCAAAGATACGAAATCTTGCCGATATCTGCAAACATCTGGCCAAAAACTTACTTCTGGGGTCAGGCCCCAAAGTAAAGTTTTAGCGCCCATTTGCGACACGCAAGATCCCAATCCCCCTACTCTGTCGCAGAACATTCTCCTTGTCGCAACAAGTCGGGGAAGATTTTGCCATAATCTTTGGAACGAGGCATTTTTCGTCGTACCTTTGCATCGTGATTAAGCGAAATCACATACAGTTTTAAGATTCATACATAAGTTGGTTAGTTTGTTTCATATTGTATTGTTGTTTGTTTTTAGTTATTATGGTTTAGAAAACAATTAGTGCTCGCAGTGATGCGGGCACTAATTGCGTTATGACGGTAGATTCAGTCTTAATAGGCGTTATTCTTTAAAATCATCTAAACTAAAGTGGATTTGGTGGTTCAATGGTTCAGTGGTTCAGTTCTAAAACTTCTAATAAAAAAACACAAGTAAGTATCATATTTATATATATATAAATATATATATAAATATGAAATGAATTTAAGCACAGAAATAGGATTTTTATAACTGAACCAGTGAACCACTGAACCAGTATAAATTCGATATTAAGAATATAAATTACATTTCTATGCAGCAAATATGCGCTATCGAATCCGGCTCTTTACAATCATGAATCAGTCGTAAGCGGAAGGGGTCTTTCTCGTAAGTGGATTGGTATTCGGCTTACGATTGATTTGGAATCACTTGAAATACCCTAAAATGGGGATATTCCCATTATAATGGCAGAATATGAATATTTGTTACATAATATAGAGGGATTCAGATGTTTAAAAGCCTAAAAAATGGCAGCGTGCTTTTTTGCGTGCCTTTTTTGTGCTTAAATTTGTTGGCGTCGGTTTTTCTTCGTAACTTTGCCGAAGCAATGAAGATGAAACGGCGATTGCGGTGGGGAATCTTACTAGGGGTATTTGCGGCGGAGCCTCTCGCTAGGGTCAGGACCTGACGAGAAAGTCGCAAGCAACTTTACGTCAGTGCCAGACCCCAGCGAGAGGCGATGCGGCAGAAGAGAGACCCCTGTGGAAGCGCGAGCACAGCGGGAGGCGATGCGGCAGAAGAGAGACTCCGGCTGGAGGCGTTTGCGGCGGGGAAGGCAGGACCCGAGAGGCGATACGTCTTTAGCGGGGATTATTGGCCTCGAAGATCTGCATGCGCTGCTCGAGGAGGGCGTACTGGTGGTCCTCGATGAAGGAAGTGCAGACGCGGAGGCCTTCCTGTTCGGAGCCGCAGGTGATCAGGCAGATGGCTGAGACGCCATAGTACATCAGTTCATGGGCGAGCTGGCCGGAGGTCATGCCAGGATAGCCGATTGTGAAGTAGAAGCCGTCGGCGATGGGCTCATCGAGATCCTTGTCGTAGACCACATAGAAACCATGACGGCAGAATATCTCCTTCAGTTTGTGGGCACGATCGCCATAGACGCTGACCTCGCTGCGGAAATCGTAACGGCCCTCGTAGGCAGCCTTCAGCATGGCGGCCATCGCATATTGGGCGCTGTGGCTGGTACCGCTGCTCAGGGCATAGAGCATGCGCGTGGAGAAGACGGGACCGAAGGGCAGACCCTGATAGCGCTCGGAGAGGTCATCGAAATGGCGGTGGAACAGCTTGTCGGAGATACAAGTGACACCGATACGTTCACCTGCATAGCTGAAAGCCTTGGAGCCGCTGATGAGCAGCATGTAGTTGTCGGTATAGCGGGCAACAGTGGCCTGATAAGGAGGCTGGAACGGTGTGGAGAGATCCTTGCGGAAGTCCATGGCAAAGTAAGCGAGATCCTCCATCACGATGGCATCGTACTTGGTGGCCAGTTTACCGATGGTCTCCAGTTCCTCCTCACGCAGACAGATCCACGAGGGGTTGTTGGGGTTAGAGTAGACGATGGCGCAGATGTTGCGCTGCTTGAGGTAGCCCTCAAGTTTATGGCCGAGTTTCTCGCCGCGATAGTCATAGACATCGAAGGTCTGATATTTCACGCCCATCACCTCGAGCTGCATCTTCTGCACAGGGAATCCTGGATCGATGAAGAGCACGGTGTCCTTCGACTTGTCGCGCTGTGAACAGGTGAGGAACGAGGCGAAGGTGCCCTGCATGGAGCCGCTCACGGGAATACAGCCCTCGGGAGCGATATCGATGCCGATGAAGGCCTTGACGAACTGCGAGGCTGCCTCCTTGAGTACTGGAGCGCCCTGGATATCGGGATAGGAATGGGCGATGCCGTCCTGTAGCGCCTTAATCTGCGCATCGACACCTACCTTGGCAGCAGGGAGTCCAGGAATACCCATCTCCATCTTGATGAACTCTACCCCACTCGCTTTCTCTGCCTTGGCGGCAACTTGCTTCACCTCGCGGATGGTGGCCTTGGCAAAGTCCTTAATACCAAGATCGGCCACAAGGCCGTCGACTATTTCTTTCTTAATTGGTGTTTCCATTGAATTGTTATTTTAGGCACGGATTTCACGAATTCTTGGACGAGCCAAACGACATAGCCGAGCGGAAACAGCTTTAAATTTTTAGCCGTGACTCTCGAAGAAAGCCGTGGAATCCGTACCAATTAATCATTTCTGAGCCTCACGGCCGATGGCCAGCGCCTTGATGTTTGCATCGACGATGGCTTCACCCTTACGGCCGAAGACACGGCGGATGGCATCCTCGAGTTTATCGTACTCGATACCCAGTGCTTTCTGGGCAGCACCCAGCAGGATGACGTTGGCCGAGCGGGGTACGCCATTATCCTTCGCTGCCTGTTCGATGTCGAGCACAATGACGTTCTTGATACTGTCCAAGTCGCTCTTAATCTTCTCGATATCAGGATAGTTTGGAATATTAACGAAAGGTGCGCTCGAAGTGATGATCCAACCGTCCTTTGAGAGGAACGGCAGGTAGCGCAGTGCCTCCATGGGTTCCATCGAGATGATGACGTCGGCACCGCCCAGGGGGATGAGATCGCTGGCGATGGGGTTGCTGGAGATGCGCAGGTTAGACTGTACATCGCCGCCACGCTGCGACATGCCGTGTACCTCGGCCTGCTTGATATAGAGGTTCTCCTTCATGGCTGCCTCGCCGATGATGGTGGCGATAGAGAGGATACCCTGTCCTCCTACGCCGCAAAGTATAATATCTGTTTTCATACTGTTCTGTTTATTTAGACCGTGAAATCCGTGAAAATTATTACTTCTGTGCGGCCTTCTTCTGCTTGAGGTGGCGCTGGAGCGTCTGCATACATTCACGACGCGGGATGATAACACTCACTCCGTGATAGTTGATCTCCTCGCGGATGGCCTGTGTGATCTCGGGCATGTTCTTGGGGATGGGGTTCACCACCTTCAGGTGATCCTCGGAGAGACCCAGACCCTTACAGATAGCCTCGAACTTATTGGTACCGGCAGAATCCTGTCCACCCGTCATGGCGGTGGTCAGGTTGTCAGAGATGATCACGGTGATATCAGCATTCTCATTGATGGCATCGAGCAGACCCGTCATACCCGAGTGGGTGAAGGTAGAGTCGCCGATGATGGCTACTGCGGGCCACTGGCCGGCATCAGAGGCACCCTTGGCCATCGTGATCGAGGCACCCATGTCGACACAAGAGTGGATGGCCTTATACGGTGGCAGGAAACCAAGCGTATAACAACCGATATCGCCGAACACGCGGGCATTGGGATATTCTTTCAGCACCTCGTTGAGGGCGGTATAGACATCGCGGTGACCGCAGCCCTGACAGAGTGCAGGCGGACGCGGCGTGACATCCTCGCAAGGAGCATAGTTCTCGCTGCTCTCGATGCCAAGAGCCTTCTTCAGACAGTCGGGATTGAGTTCACCCGTACGTGGCAGTTCGCCCGTGAGACGACCCTTGATGACAGCATTGCCAGGCATGACGCCACGCACCTGATCCTCGATGAAGGGCTGACCCTCCTCAGCAATCAGCACATACTCACAATCATCGGTCATGCGGCGGATAAGCTGCTTCGGAATGGGATACTGCGAGATCTTCAGCACGGGGTAAGGACAACCGTCGGGATAGCACTCCATCAGATAGTTGTAGGCAATACCGCTGGCGATGATGCCCAGCTGATGGTCGGGGGCATCGATATACTTGTTGTACTGGCTCTCGACGGCCATCTGTTCAAGCACAGGCTGCTGACCAGTAACCACGACATTGCGCTTGCGGGCAAAGGCAGGCAGCAGCACCCAGTTAGAGGCCTGAGCATCGTAATTCAATTCGTTCTGCGGACGCGGCTCGTCAACGACCTCAACGACGGCACGGCTGTGGGCCATACGGGTGGTGACGCGCATCAGCACGGGCAGGTGCATCTTCTCAGAGAGCTCGTAGGCGAAGGCCATCATGTCGTAGGCCTCTTGCTGCGAACTGGGCTCGAGTGTGGGGATCATGGCAAACTTGCCGTAGAAACGGGAGTCCTGCTCATCCTGCGACGAGTGCATCGAGGGGTCATCGGCCACGAGCACGATCAGTCCGCCGTTGGTACCGGTCATGGCTGAATTCACAAAGGGATCGGCACAGACGTTCAGACCAACATGTTTCATACAAACAAGTGCACGCTTACCCATATACGACATACCGAGAGCAGCCTCCATAGCCGTCTTCTCATTGGTCGACCAGCGGCTGTGCACACCGCGCTCCTTGGCGAGCTTAGAGTCCTGGATATACTCCGTAATCTCCGTTGAAGGAGTGCCTGGATAGGCATAGACGCCGCTCAGTCCTGCATCGAGTGCACCCTGGGCAATCGCCTCGTCTCCTAATAAAAGCTTTTTCATTTGACTATTTGACTATTTTACAATTTAACTATTTCCGATTGACGATTTGATTATTAAATTGCCCGCAAAGTTACTACTTTTTAGGCGAATAAACAAAAAAATGCGGCCTTATTTGCATAAAGCCGCATGGATATTCAGTTTTTATTCTGATTTGCCAATCGTCAGAATGTATAACCCAGCGTGAGCAACACTTGATGACGGTTGTTCTTGACTTCGCTGACACCAACGCTGCCGGAAACTGCATAGGGCTGGAAGGGATAGAAATCGCCCTTCGTGGTGCTGTACTGATAGGCCAGGTCGACGTTGAATCCACCAGTCTTAAAGCCCAGACCACAGGTGACGCGATGGGTGTCGCCCCAGTTCACATAGTCGGTGGTAGAGGCATAGGACACGCCCGGCGAATCGAGGGTCATATCACGTACACCGCTCTTATCGTAGGCGGCTGATACGTAGTTGTAACCCAGACGCACACCAAACTCGGGTACAGGCTTCACCTCGATACCAGCCTTGAGGGTATGCACACCTTCCAGCGAACGCTCGGTGTTGCGCTCCATCGGCTCGTCGGTATAAGAAGGCGAATAGCCATAATCGTCGTACCAGTAGCGGTCACCCTTGTTCACGCGGTTTTTAGAGGCGCTGTAGTCGGAAAACATGTAGCCGGCACCGAGAGCCACCTGATTGCCGATGGTATGACCAAGGCTCACGCCAAACTCCCAAGGCGTATAGTACTTGAAGTCATAGGACTCATTGCTCTTGCCTTCATCCCACGAACCATATTCGGAATAATTCTCCAACAATGTGCTGTTGCTGGCTGTGAGATCATACCAGGTAGGCGTCTTGATAGACAAGCCGAAGCGGAAGGGCGACTCCTCGATAGGACGCACGATGATACCTGCGGTGAGATCGAGACCTGTACCACGAATCTTCCGACTGTCGCCAACCACGACAGAGCCACAGGAGCCATTCTTGTCGACCAGACTTTCACCATATTCGCTATAACCGCGATAATTGGCATCCTTCACACCAACGGTAAGACCCCAGTAGAATCGGTCGTTTACATTACCACTCACGTTGAAGTCATAGTTGGCAATCCAGCCGCGATGGGCACGATCGAAGGTGTATTTATCGGCATCAATAGCATAGATGGAGGCATCGTCGGGATTGAGCATCAGCGCGTTGGCATTCATATAGTCGGCCTCGCTGTACGACCAAGAGCGATCCTTGCCCTCATAGCCGATAATCTCACCCTGATTATTGAAATCGAACTCATAGATACCCTTTTCGGCCTTATTGTAGGTCAGTCCATTCTGGGAAGCGCCCCTGAGCGAGTTTGCTGCCGAGAGTATCTGGTCGAAATTACGGCTCTTGTGGTAGTTGAAGGCCACGTTGATAAACGAACCGCTGCTGATGCGGGCGGAATACACGAAACCTGCCTGATCGAAGCTGACATTCGTCTTGCTCAGATCGTCGAACTTTTTGGCATCCTGCTGAGACACGACACCCATGCTCAGACTGATGTTAGAGTGACGGAAAAAGCCGATGCCTGCAGGGTTCGAAGAGATGGTGGAGATATCGGCGCCAAGAGCATCCATCGCACCACCCATACCCACATAGCGGGCTGTTCCGTTGAGATCGCTGCCCAAGAGGCGGCCACTCTCGTATGTATCCTGTGCAGCTGCTGACAGAGCACCCATCAGCGCGAAGGCTGCTAAATAGATTTTCTTCATAATGGTCAATATTTAATGGATTACAAATATGTCAATGTTTGGCGTTATCGACGTCCACCCATGCGGACACCACCTCCGCCACCGCCACCGCGAGAGCCACCACCGCCGAAGCTGCCACCGCTGCTGCGCGTGCTACTGCCACCACCGAAGCTGCCAGAGCTGCGAGAACCGCTGAAGCTACCGGTGCTGCGCGAGCTGTTATAACTGCCACCAGAGTTGCCGCCACGATAGCCACTGAAGTTACCGCTGCCGCTACGAACCGTATTGCCACTGGTGCGACGAGAACCGCCCAACGACTCTGCGCGATGACGCAGACTGCTCATACGACTGCTGTTGCCTGCCACAGCACCCCGATAGCCGCCATAGTAATGACTGCCGGTGCTACCATCACGGCGAATGGTGCCTGTACCGATGTGAGAATGGCGCGGACCACCACCTACAACCACATAAGTGGGATAGTAATGACGGTAGTAAGGCCAGCCCCAGCCTGCATAACCATAGTACCAGGGATCATACCAGCCGTAACGCCAGCTGCCATAGTACCAAGGGTCATACCAGCCATAGCGCCAGCTGGTGTAGTAATAGGGATTATACCAAGGATCATACCAAGGATCGTACCAGCCATAGCGGCTATAGTAGAAAGGCGAATGCCAGCCCCATGAGTCACGTCCTGCCTCATAGCCTGCCCAGAAGGCTGCGCTGTCGGCCAGCACGTAATCATCGAAACGGCTCATGCGCTTGGTGATCTTGAAATCCTCCTCGAGCGAATCGGGATAGACGCCCTGCTCGGGGGTAAAATCAATCACGTCGTTATTGACGGCGTCGCTCTTTTGCGCAGCATATCGCTCTGTTGTTTCCTCTATCATCTTCTTCTTTTTAGGAACGAAGTAGAGGTCGTCATCCTGAGCCATCAGTGCCAGCGGCATAGCTCCGATGAGCATGGAAATCAGTAACAGTTTTTTCATCTTTATTCAAGTTTTAATATTTCACGTTGCAAAAATACAAACAATTTAAGTGCAAAATTAAGGAAAAACCCTAACTTATGGTAGGATTTTCCCTATTTTTTGTAATTTTGCCTCAAAAATTAACAACATTATGAAATATTTCGAAGTAGAATTCACGATTTCCCCCTACTCTGCCGATGCCAGCGACCTGTTGGCAGCATTGGCTGGCGAGGCTGGTTTTGAGACCTTTGAAGAGACGGAGACAGGCTTGCTGGGCTACGTCCAGCAGGAACTGTTCGACATGAGTGCCCTCGATGCGATAATCCAGGATTTCCCCTTTGAAGGTACGACCGTCACCTTGGATGTGCGTCCTGCAGAAGACCGCGACTGGAACGAACAATGGGAACAGGAAGGTTTTGAGCCCATCATCGTTGCCGACAGACTAGCCATTCACGACGGGCGTCATCTGCCAGAGACAGCATACCCCATCGCCATCGAGATCGATGCCCACATGGCCTTCGGTACAGGTACCCACGAGACCACCCGCATGATCTGCGAAACGATTCTGGAACTAGCCGATGCTGCATCGACGAAGCCTGCCGTACTCGACTGCGGCACGGGCACTGGCATCCTTTCCATCTGCGCCCTCAAGGCCGGCGCTACAAAGGCAGTAGGCTATGACATCGACGAATGGAGTGTGGACAATGCCCGCCATAATGCCGTCATCAACGGTGTGGATGCACATTTCGAATCGTTGCTGGGCGATGCGACGGTATTGAATAAGGTAGAAGGGCTGTTTGATCTGGTACTGGCCAACATCAACCGTAATATCCTTCTGGCGGATATGCCGCAGTTCTGCACGAAGATGGCTGCAGGCGCCCACCTAATCCTGAGCGGATTCTACACGGCGGATAACGCGCTGCTCATCGGGAAAGCGGAAACCTTGGGACTCAGACTTCAGACAAAAAAAGAAGACCACGACTGGTCTTGTCTGGTCTTCTCTAAGTGTTGAGGCAGCTTACTGCTGTGGCGGGATGACGCGGTAGTTGCCACTGAGATGCATGAAGGCAAACAGGCGCAGCAGCCCATCGTAGTAAGCATCGAAATAGCCATCCTCAAAGGGTTCGTGCTTGGCATTCCACAGGGCATCGACAAACTCCTTGCTCTTGTCGTGTGAGCACAACAGCGAGGCAGCAGCCGTCGTAGCCACGAGGCCGATGCTGTGACGCAGTTTGCGGAAACCGCCAGCAGGCAGGATCTCATCCTCTTCGGGCAACGTACCGTCTGGGCGATACTGATCCATGAAGGTATCGACACCCTGCGAATAGAAGAAGTTTTGGATCTTCTCACCATATTGCTGCTGCCACTCGGCATCGGCACAACTCCACTCATAATCGAGGGTAATATTCATCGGTACGCGCCAGGAGTCGTAGCGGAAGTTGTTCACACCGTTGCGACGGGGCTTTTCTCCCTCCTTGGGTTCAGGCATTCCCGGGAAACGGGGCATCTGCATCTCGCTACCATCATACTGCGTCATATCGCCGTTGAGACCGGTCACGGGATGGGTGGCCTTGTGCAGATACTCACGGCTCTTTTGGGCACACTCATACCAATAGTCTGAAGCACCGTCGCCAGCCCACTTGGCCCATACTTCATAGAAAGCGGGAATATGATAGCTGGGATCGGTGAAGCGCTGTCCGAAGCCGTCAGGGGTAAAGGTGATCAGTTTGGTGTTCGGGTCGATGAGATAGGAGACGGTGCTACGCGGCGGAGCAATCGGTCCATCACCCATCTGGCGCGGCGACATTTCATCCCTGATGGCACGCGGTTGGATACTGGCAAGGATATTCTGGGCTTCTGCCAGATAGTTGATACCCGTATCGTTGCCCCAACGGTTTGAAGCGAAGATGAGGGCCGTGATGAAATAGAGTTCACCGTCAGAGGCGGCACCCTCGGCATTGTGCGAGCCATCCGTCTTACAGCTCCAGGCAAAGTAGCCTGAACGCTGCCCGTACTGGTGCTGCATGTAGGTCTTGCTCCAGCGCCAGATACGGTCAAAGATATCCTTCTCGCCAAACTGTACGGCAATCATCAAACCATACGACATTCCCTCGGTACGCACGTCGTTGTTCTTGATATCGGAGATGTAACCCATGTCGTCGCCTACCTCGAAATACACCTTGTTGGGACCACGGAACACATCGTTGAACACTTCCTTCAACTTCGCGTCGACATCGGCTTGCTTGTATCCCATCTCCACGAACAGGTTACGATACTGTCCCGTCTCAAAACCTCCCTTTGTCCATGGGGTCAGAGCCAGGGCATTCATAGTCAGCATCAGTAAAGACGCCATAATGATTGATTTCTTCATTTCTTGAATAGTTGATTAGAATTGAAGAAAGGCTTGCGATGCGACGCAAGCCTTTCTCCTTAATTATTGACAGAACCGCCGACAATATCGAGCAGTTCGCTCGTAATAGCCTGCTGACGACTCTTGTTATACTGCAGATTGAGCTGACGAAGCAGTTCGTCGGCATTATCCGTAGCCGTCTGCATCGCTACCATTCGAGCAGCATGTTCCGAAGCGTTGCTGTCCAGCAAAGCCGTATAAAGCATCAGGTGGGCAAACTTGGGCAAGAGCTCCGTAAGGACGGTGTTCATATCCGGCTCCACGATGAAGTTATCGTTCAGCGGTTTCACCACTTCCTCGGAGCGCTCTGTCTGCCTCTCGCCGCGTTGCTTGAGATACTCCATTGACTCCTTCGTGGCAATGACGCTCGTCAAGTCGCGCTCATGATCGGCTTTCAGTTCCGACTCGATATCGATGGGCAGGAAGGTCTTGCGGGTAAGCACCTGAGAGCCTGCGCTCTTGAAGTGATGATAGATCAGTTCGACCTTATCAACCTCACCATCATAGAACTTACCTCCCAGCTCCATCGCAATCTCAATACACTGATTGACATTGGGCTTGTCAGCCAAGGCAGAGAAATCCCCACGCACGTTCAGTCCCAGCTTCTTCGCCTTCTCATAGACCTTTCGGCCAATGGGATAGATCTCCACGTTCTCACGCCCGATCTGCTCGGCATAGTCATCAACGGCATGCATCATCATTTTGATGGCATTGGCGTTGAAACCACCGCAGAGAGATGAGTTAGAGGTGAAAACCACAAGCGCAGCCTTTTTGACAGGGCGGGGCTGATTGAAGACGGTATGAGCCTCGGCTTCAGCAGCAAGGAACGACTTGAGGATGTGCTCCAGCATCGTCTCGTAAGGCAGCATGTTCTGAATAGCCACCTGTGCGTGATGGAGTTTGCTGGAGGCCACCATCTTCATAGCCGACGTGATCTTTCGCGTCGAGTTGACGGAGGCTATGCGGCCTTTAATTTCTTTCAGGCTTGGCATAGGCTACTAGTTTTTATACGTTCCTGCTATATCAGCCATCACCTGCTCGATCTTTGCAGTCGTCTCGTCGTCGATCTTTCCGCTGGCAAGCGTCTGGATGACTTCAGGATTGGCTGAACGCAACTTGTCGAGGAAGGATGTCTGACACTCACGTACCTTATCGATAGGCACTTCGCGCATCAGTCCGTGAACGCCACAATAGAGGATGGCAATCTGCTCTCCTACGGGCATCGGGCTGTACTGCGGCTGAATCAGCAGCTGGTTGTTCTTACGTCCACGATCGAGCGTCATCGCTGTCACGGCGTCCATATCGCTTGAGAACTTCGAGAAGGCCTCGAGCTCACGATACTGTGCCTGGTCGATCTTCAGGGTACCGGCCACCTTCTTCATAGACTTGATCTGTGCCGAGCCACCTACACGGGATACGGAGATACCAACGTTGATGGCAGGACGGAAACCTTGGTTGAAGAGGTCTGACTCCAAGAATATCTGACCGTCGGTAATAGAGATCACATTAGTCGGGATGTAAGCAGATACGTCGCCAGCCTGGGTCTCGATGATAGGCAGAGCGGTAAGCGAGCCACCACCCTTCACATGACCCTTCATGCATTCGGGCAGGTCGTTCATCTGCTCGGCCACTTCCTGCTGCTCGTTCATCTTGGCGGCACGCTCAAGCAGACGAGAGTGGAGGTAGAACACATCACCGGGATAAGCCTCACGTCCGGAGGGACGGCGCAGGATCAGCGACACCTCACGATAGGCCACAGCCTGCTTCGAGAGGTCGTCGTAGACTACCAATGCAGGCAGACCGCGATCGCGGAAGTACTCACCGATGGCAGCACCGGCAAACGGTGCATAATACTGCATGGCGGCAGGATCGGCAGCCGTAGCGGCAACCACGATGGTGTAAGGCATGGCACCGTGCTCCTGGAGTGTCGACACGAGGGCGGCAACGGTAGAAGCCTTCTGGCCGATGGCTACATAGATACAATAGACAGGCTTGCCTGCCTCATAGAAACTCTTCTGGTTGATAATCGTATCAACGGCGATGGCGGTCTTACCCGTCTGACGGTCACCAATGATCAACTCACGCTGTCCGCGCCCGATGGGGATCATCGAGTCGATGGCCTTCAGACCTGTCTGCAGCGGCTCCTTCACGGGCTGACGGTAGATCACACCAGGAGCCTTACGATCGAGCGGCATCTCGAATGCCTCTTTCAAATCGATGTCTCCCTTGCCGTCGATAGCCTGTCCCAGCGGATTGATGACGCGGCCCAGCATGTTATCGTTGACGCGGATAGAGGCAATACGCTTCGTACGCTTAACAACCATACCCTCTTTGATGCCCGAGGTGGTACCGAGAAGCACACAACCGACGTTGTCCTCTTCCAGGTTCATCACGATAGCCATCGTGCCGTTCTCAAATTCCAGCAGCTCGTTTGCCTCTGCGTTGCGCAGTCCGTAGATACGGGCCACACCATCGCTGACAGTCAGCACAGTACCCACTTCGTCGAATTTCTCGGCGTTGGAAATACCCTTGAGCTGGTCGATGAGGACCTGGGAGACTTCACTTGGTTTAATCTTATCTGACATTAATTCTTAATTTAAAAATTTAATAATGTAAGAATGTAATGATTACATTCGTTCATTTTCTCAACTGGGTGAGAATAGAGTTGAGTTTCGACTTTACGCTGGCGTCCATGCGGTAACTGTCGTACTCAAGGATAAACCCGCCGATAATCTCGGGGTTCACCTCGGTCTCAAACTCCACTGTTCCATTAGTTTTACTCTCCACCATCTGGCGCATCTTCTGCTCGGTAGCAGGAGAAACGGCGGCAGCGGTGATGAGGCGTCCGCGGATGACATTCTTCTGTTGGCGGTAAAGCGTGACGTACGAATTGGCGATGAACTGCATCACGCCCTCACGGTCTTCCTTCAGCACGAGCTGGATGAAAGCCTTGGTCAGCTCGGAGGGGTTCTTGCCTGCTGCTGTCAGCAACAGCGCCTCCTTATTGTCCTTTGAGAGCATCGGATTGTCTATCGTAAACCGCAGCTGTGGCACGTCGGCATAGCTCTTAGCGAGCTGCTGCATCTCCGTGTAGACAGCATCCTCGATTTTTGCGTCAGTCGCACTCTTGAGAAGTGCACGGGCGTATCTGACCGATATGACTCCTATATCCATACGCTACTAGCTTATTTGTCAGTAGAAACCTCATCCAGCATCTTTTCGATCAGGGCCATCTGAGCCTTGTCATCCTTCAGGTTCTGACGCAGAACCTTCTCTGCGATCTCCACACTCAGTGTGGCCACCTGCTGTCGGATGTCGGCGATGGCAGCCTTCTTCTCCTGCTCGATGGCGAGTTTGGCGTCACCTAGCAGTCGGGCTCCCTCCTCACGGGCCTTCTGCTGAGCCTGTTCCACAATCGCATCGCGCGTCTCGGCTGCTTCCTTGAGAATCTGGGCCTGACGATCGCGAGCCTCCTGCAGAATAGCCTCACCCTCCTGCTTGATGTTTTCCAACCGCTCGGAGGCCTCGTGCGCCTTCAGAAGACTTTCGTCAATGTACTTCTTGCGCTCCTCCACCATGTTGATGATAGCAGGGAAGCCGTACTTGGCGAGCACGAAGAACACTACCGCAAAGGCCAGAAGCATCCAGAACAAGAGTCCCAGATCGGGCGTGAGAATTGCTGGCAGTTTACTGAAATCCATTCGCTATTTTCTTTAGGGTTACTTACTTGAAAACAGAAATGAATCTTTATTAGATCAAGAATGCGCAAGCTGCAATGGCGAAGAGAGCACAACCCTCGACGAAAGCAGAGGTCAGAATCATGTTGGTCTGGATCTTACCAGTAGCCTCCGGCTGACGGGCGATAGCATCCATGGCGCTGCCACCGATCTTACCAATACCCAAACCTGCACCAATTGTTGCAATACCTGCACCGATACCGCAGCCCAGCTGAGCCAGACCTTCAGCGGCTAAAAATAAAGCTGAAATCATAATTTTTAAATTTTAAGTTATTAATAATTGAATTTACTTCTATTGTTACATTTTATAATTGTTACATTTTTACATTTTCACTCTGCATGATGGTCCTGATGGGCAAGCCCGATGAACACCGCACTCAGCATGGTGAAGACGTAAGCCTGAACGAAGGCAACCAGCAGCTCCAGCAGATTCATGAAGAGGAGCATCAGGATGCTGAACGCATTCAGACCGAGACCAAATCCGACACCCATAGACCAACCGAGGAAGATCACACAAGTGAAGCTGAGCATCACAGCGTGGCCTGCCATCATGTTGGCAAAGAGACGGATCATCAGCGCGAAAGGCTTCGTGAAGACACCGAAGAGCTCGATAACCGGCATGATAGGTGCCGGATAAGCCTTCAGGAACAGGGGCACATCGGGCCAGAAGATTTCCTTCCAGTACTCCTTGTTGGCGAAGATGTTGATGGCGAGCATCGTACACAGCGCCAGGAAGAAGGTGATATTGATGTTACCTGTGACGTTGGCACCACCCGGGAAGATGGGAATCAGTCCGATAAGGTTACACGTCAGGATGAAGAAGAATACCGTCAGCAGATAAGGTGCATACGGCTTGTAATGCTTCTCGCCGATCGATGATTTGATCAGGTCGTCGTGAATCGTCATCACAATCATCTCCATAGCGCCGACGAAACCTCCAGGTGCCTTGTCCTTCACGTCGTGTTTCTTATACCAGCGGGCGCAAGAGAGGAAGACAGCGATCAGCACGAACACCACAATCCAGATCTGGAGCACACTCTTTGTGATACTCAGATCGAGGGGGCGCACCTCACTGCCGTCAGCCATACGCTCGTAGATCTTCCCGTGGTGCTCTTCGCTGAAGAAGAAACCCTGGGGCAGACTGTGAGCCGTACAGAAATGCCACTCACCGGTATTCTCACTACGGATGATGATCGGCAGCGGAATGCTCAGATGCTTTCCCTGGTAAGATGCGATGTGCCACTCATAAGAGTCGGCCAAGTGTTCAAGAACAATCTCAGGAATATTGATCTTCTCACCTCCATCACCTTCTTCGGCCATAGCTGGCATCGGCAGCAGCGCTACCATCATCAGGAGAATTATCGACTTTAATTGTTTCATTATTATTAATTATGTGTAAGCAAACTATTACGTCAAGAGCGGTTCGACACGCTGGCGAAGAATATGGAATGGTGTGTCAATGACGCAAAGTAGAAGGCCATGAACACCAGGAAGAACGGGAGCATCGTGGTGTCTTTGTTCACCACATAATAGACGAACATCACGGCCAGGGCCAGCAACATCCGGAACCCCGAGACTGCCGTAAAGAACGTAGGCAGACTGTCAGGTGCTCCTTTTGCCACGCGGCGCCACACAAGTGCGATGGAAACGGCCACGACCAACATGAAGCTTACGCTGATGATGGCAGGGGTCAGGATCGTATCGATGAACCATACACGCATCACCAGTAAGGCAATAAGAAACAGGGCAACTGCCAGTAACAGTTCCTGTCGGATATAGCTCATACACAACTTGTCGATGTTCATAACAACTCCTTACTCTTGTACTTTTTTCCTCAGGCGGACAGTTCCACACAGAGGCTAACCACATTCTTCTGCACTTCCACGAAGCCACCCAGGATGTCAAGCGATGCTTTCCCCTCCTGTGTCGTATACTCCACGACTCCTTTCTGAAGCGTAGAGATAATCGGCGCGTGGTCGTTAAGAATCTCGAACTGACCCATCGTTCCGGGAACGACGACGCTCAAGACTTCCCCATCGTACTCAACCTTTGCAGGCGAAACAATTCTCAGATTCAGCATAATCTTCAATGTTCAATGGTCAATGCTCAATTGTTCAATGAAGATCAGCCTTTGGCAGCTTCGAGCAGCTTCTTGGCCTTCTCCTTGGCGTCATCGATCGTTCCCACATTGAGGAATGCCTGCTCGGGCAGGTCGTCGACTTCTCCGTCGAGAATAGCGTTGAAACCCTTAATGGTATCCTCGATGGGAACCATCACACCGGGCAGACCCGTAAACTGAGATGCTACTGAGAATGGCTGAGAGAGGAAGCGCTGTACACGACGAGCACGGTTCACCGTCTGCTTATCCTCATCAGAGAGTTCGTCCATACCGAGGATGGCGATGATGTCTTGCAGCTCCTTGTAACGCTGCAGAATCTGCTTCACGCGCTGTGCACAGTCGTAGTGAGCCTTACCCACAATCAGCGGATCAAGGATACGAGAAGTAGATCCCAGCGGATCCACAGCCGGATAGATACCTAGCTCTGCAATCTTACGGTCGAGCACCGTCGTGGCATCGAGGTGGGTGAACGTTGTAGCAGGAGCAGGGTCGGTCAAGTCGTCGGCAGGCACATACACAGCCTGTACGGAGGTGATTGATCCGGTCTTGGTAGAAGTGATGCGCTCCTGCATCGTACCCATCTCCGAAGCCAGTGTCGGCTGATAACCTACGGCTGAAGGCATACGTCCCAGCAGGGCTGACACCTCAGAACCGGCCTGTGTGAAACGGAAGATGTTGTCGATGAAGAACAGGATATCGGCAGCACCGCCGTCCTTACCGCCTCCGTCACGGAAGCCCTCGGCAACGGTCAATCCTGAAAGTGCCACAGAAGCACGTGCCCCGGGAGGCTCATTCATCTGACCATAGACCAGCGTGGCCTGACTCTTCTTCAGTTCCTCCGGATCAACGAGGGAAAGATCCCACTTTCCTTCGTCCATCGCCTTGCGGAACTTCTCGCCATAACGGATAACGCCTGATTCAATCATCTCGCGGATAAGGTCGTTACCCTCACGGGTACGCTCACCGACACCGGCGAACACAGAGAATCCGTTATGCCCTTTGGCAATGTTGTTGATAAGCTCCATGATGAGCACCGTCTTACCTACACCGGCACCACCGAAGAGTCCGATCTTACCACCCTTCATGTAAGGCTCCAGCAGGTCGATCACCTTGATACCCGTAGCGAGGATCTCCTTTTTCGTAGAGAGTTCCTCAAAGGTAGGAGCACCGCGATGGATGGGATAGGCACCCGTCATGTCGAGCTGTTTCATACCGTCGATAGGCTGACCGATCACGTTCAGCATACGACCTTTAATCTGATCTCCCGCAGGCATCACGATCGGTGATCCCATCGGGATTGCCTCCAGTCCACGGTGCAGACCATCGGTATTGTCCATAGCGACACAGCGCACCGTATCCTCGCCGATGTGCTGCTGCACCTCGACAATCAGGTCACGCCCGTCACCACGGTCAATCTTCAAAGCATCGTGAATCTTTGGCAGCACTTTTTCAGCATCCTGACCTTCTGTATCGAAGAAAACGTCGATCACAGGGCCAATGATCTGGGAAATGTGTCCAGTAATTTGTGACATAAGCTGTAAATATTTAAGTTGTTTATTTGTTTTTAGTTCAACTTTTTCGAGTTAGAGCTGATTGCAAAGTTAGGCATTTTCTTGCAAATAAAGAAAATTTTAAAGAAATTTAAATTAATTTCTGCGATTATTTCCTCAAAGCGATATGATAATTGTAATATCGGACATTCCCAGTCACGTCTTCAAGCACTTTGACGAACGGCGGGAACTTCACGCTTTCCTGCTCTGCAACACCCTTCGATTGGAGGATCACGAGATCGCTGACAGGCTCCAGGAAGGTATCGATCTCAAAGTGCTGACCCTTCCAGATGAAACTCTGCCGGCGCTTCTTGATCGTCGAGCGATAGGGGTCGGCCTGCTGCAGCATCTGCTCATAGAGGTTGTTGTCCACCTGACGCTCCGTCTCGATTACTTGTGTTTCGGAGATCTGCTTCTTGGAACGATGCACATTGACCACCTTTCCCCTACTCCATTCACGACGACGCAGACGGACCTCACAGCCCGGCTCGGCCACCAGATAGGTCTGGGTAATCTGGCTCTCGATGGCACCGGGTATCTCACCGATAACTTCAACCTTGTAGAGCCGTTCCTTTTCCACAGGCAACGGCAGACCGAGCACATTGCTGATCTCCTGGATGACGCGACTCAGCTTCGCATTGAAGTCGTCATGATTATTGATGACACGAAGATGCGAATGGCCCGACCACGCATTGATCACTTTCTTGTCAAGTTCACGCGCCAGGCGCAGACCCTCCTCGTCGGCTTTCTCATAACGGGTGGCATTCGTGGCAGTGGTATAATACTGTTCGGCACCGTCTGCGGCACTCACCAGATGGAGTACGGCATCATAACGCTTACGCAGACTCTCGGAGTCCGATCCGGCCATCTGGGTTATCTCCTCCCACTCTTCGGGTTTGATATAGGCAGAGATGTCCAGAGCACCTCTGTCGCAGACGATCAGCACGGGTTTCGTACAGACCTCTGCCAGCGCCATGAACTGATCCTCGAGAGCCAGTTGCGTCTCAAGGATGGCGCGCTCACCCTGATAATAGAGTTGGCGGTTAGGCGTCAGATAGTTCCAGCCGCCAATGCTGAAAAGCGTCGGAACCTCCGGGATGGTGAATACCTTATACCCCATCCCGGAGAAATACTCGACGATCTTTACCAGTGCGGTAGTCTTACCTGCACACGGTCCGCCTGTCAGGACTATCTTCTTGATCTCAGGCATAAATCAGATGCTCAACTCATCGAGAACCTTGATCAGTCGCCTGTCGAAGCGCTTGTCAGTACGAATGGCCTCCGAGAACGGCACATAGACCACATCGTTATTGCGCACACCCACCATGATGTTGCGCTGTCCTTGCATGATAGCTTCGATGGCACCTACGCCTGTGATAGAGGCAAGAATGCGGTCAAGGGCTGTGGGAGAACCACCACGCTGCAGATGGCCCAGGATTGACACACGTACATCAAACTCCGGGAACTCATGCTTCACACGGTCGGCATAATAAAGGGCGCCACATTTCGGACTCTCCGACACAATGACGATACATGACTTTTTCGACTTACGGATACCACGACCCATAAATGCCGCCAACTGGTCGACATCGGTAGTCTCCTCTGGTACGATGGCAGCTTCAGCACCGCAGGCAATAGCACAGTTCTGTGCCAGGAAGCCGGCATCACGACCCATCACCTCGACAAAGAAGATGCGTTCGTGGGAGTTCGCCGTATCACGGATTCTGTCTACACAATCCATGATGGTATTCATCGTCGTATCGTAGCCAATGGTATCATCTGTACCATAGAGGTCGTTGTCAATGGTTCCTGGCAGACCGATGACGGGAAAATCATACTCTACGCCAAACTTCCATGCACCCGTCAGCGAACCGTTACCACCGATTACTATCAGCGCGTCGATCTCCTCTTTCTGGATGGTCTCGTAAGCCTTTGCCATACCCTCTGGTGTCATAAAATCCTTCGAGCGGGCCGTCTTCAGGATGGTACCGCCACGAGTGATAATACCACTTACGTTCTCAGTGGTAAACTCTTTCACTTCATCGTGGATCAAACCCTCATAGCCACGATAGATTCCCTTGATTTTAAAACCGTTGTAAATACCAGCACGCGTCACGGCACGGATGGCTGCATTCATACCAGGGGCATCACCTCCTGAGGTGAGAACTCCAATTGTTTTAATCTTAGCCATAATTCCTTATTTAAGTTTAGTTGTACATATTGATTTCAAACCATAATACTGCCAGACCGACCAACCAGCCTGCCAGCACCTTGAGCGACAGATGCTTCACATACCAGCCCAGTCTGACATGCTCCATCTTCATCAACGCCATACCGCTGGTGGAGCCTACAGACAGCAGACAACCGCCCACAGCTGTTGAATAGGCGATGATCTTCCAATAAGCACCGTTCTTCACAAACTGCGCCATATATTCTGCATCGGGCACCAGTTCCAGTTGCGATGGCTGAAGAACGGGATAAAGCGAGATATCGCTGGCGGCAATCGTAAAGGTGTCGACCATGCTGCTGAGCACACCTGACACGATACCGACCACCCATACGCTATGGATATTCTCATCGAACCAGGCCGACACGTCAGCAAACACGCCTGTCTCTGTTGCTACACCCATGGCCAGCATGATACCCATCACAAACAGGATCTGCTGGTGGGCGCCATACTGCAAGGCCCGTGGAATCAGGCGCTGCGACATCTGGTCGGCATTCATCAGCTTGCGGTTCATCAGCTCATTGACCACCCATAGCACGGCGAGCACACACAGAGCCCCGAGGAACGGCGACAGCTTCGTGATGTTATGGAAAGTCGGGATAAACCAGAGTCCGCCGATACCCACGAAGAGCATCAGTACCCGTTGCCACGGACGCAGGTTCGTATCGTCACCGCGATAAGGCATCGGCGACCATTGGGTATCCAGCCTGTCAGGCAACGACCTGTTGATAAGCATCGTCGGTATCACCCATGCCAGGATGGTTGGCAGCGCCATGTACGAGGTGAAATGCGTAGCCGAAACGGCACCGTCGCCCCAAAGCAGCAGACTGGTTGGATCGCCGATCACCGTCAAACAGCCGCCGCAGTTGGCGGCAATCACGATGGCAGAGCCTATCAGCATCCGCTGGCGACGGTTCTGCACGATATTCCGCATGATGACCAGCATCATGGTGGCAGTCGTCAGATTGTCAAGATTGGCAGATATCACGAAGGTGGCCAGCGTGATGGTCCACAGCAAGCGCTTGGAGTTTCGCGTACGGATCCACTTGGAGATAAAGTCGAAGCAGCCGTTATTGTTCAGGATATCGATGATGCTCATCGTGGCCAGCAGGAACATCACGATACTGGCGGCACGACCCACGTAGTACAGGAACAGCTCGTCGTAGATGAAGAACTTCACCGCATCGCTCGACGGTTCGGTGCCCTTTAGGAAGGCAAGGTATTCCGGTGCATGGTGTGCCATCACGAAATCCGTACCATAGCAGACATATACCACCCATCCGACGGTGGCGACAAACATCGCGATAGCGGCTTTGTTCACACCGGTCAGATGCCCTGTGGCGATCACCACATATCCCAGCAGTAGTAATATAACAATTATCAGCGTCATGATCAATCCAGTATTTTCGTCGGCGTCCAGAACCACACCACTGTTCCGTGCCCGTCTTCTTCATTATCCCGGGCACCTATCTTTCCGCCTGTACGGTCGATGATGGCCTTGCACAGACTGAGTCCCAGTCCTGGCGTCTCATCCTGCAGGTAGGTGTTCTTGTCAGAGAGCAGTGTGAAGATATTCTGCTTCAGTTCCTCGGGCAGTCCTTTGCCGGTATCCTTCACCTCAACATAAAAGCCACCCTCCTTCACATAGTAGTTCAGGGTGATCTTGCCTTGTTCAGTATATTTCAGCGCATTGTCCAGCAGGTGCATGACCACCACGCGCAGCAGTTTCGGATCAACCAAGGCACGGATACCCTCTACAGGCTCATTCACCTCCAGCGTCACACCGTCCTTCAACTGCTGACGAATCTCCGAGGCATAGAGCGACATCTCATAGTCCACATCCGTCACCTGACGGTCGAAGAGCGTACTCTTGCCCTGTATATCCGACAGCGACAGGAGTTCATTGATCAGGTGTAGCAACTGCAGTCCGTTCTGGTTGATCAGCTCCATCAGATGAATCTGTTCTTCCCGCTTCATCGTCGCAGCCTCTTTGTCGTCCAGCATCAGGTCAGAGAAGCCGATAATCGCATTCAGCGGTGTACGGAGGGCATGACTCACGTTACTCAGGAAGATACCTTTCAGTTCCTCGCTCTTGCGGGCACGGGCAATCTCCTTTTTGAGCCGTCTCTTACTGATACGCTGCTGAATGATGACGACCGTCAGCGACACAATGACCAGTGCCGCCAGCATGAACCACACCCACATGGGGATCTTGAAGCCCCGGAAATACGTCTTGACATTTACATACACTTCGTCGACGACGCCCTCCTTCTCCATCTTGATCAGTTCCTGATTGATGGCCTCGATGAGTTCCTTGTTATTGCTCACGTAGCAATACTCACGCGGCATCAGGGGCAGGTCTTCCGACTCCAGATTGTCAATACCCAAATGTTCGAGCAGGTAGTTCGTCTGGTAGCTGAAGCAGATCAGCGCATCATACTTTCCGCCCGACAATTCACGCATCGCTACCTTCAGATCCTTGATCACGATAGGCGTTGCACCACTCTTCGTCAGCGTATCTTTGAGCGGACGTGAATCCATCATGGCAATCGTCATCCCCGAGACATTACGCAGACTGACTGGACGCCTCTCCCCCTCACGATAGACAATCTGATAATAAAGCCGGAATACAGAACGTGAGTAGTTGGTCTGATTCGTCCGATATGGCGAATAGACCATCATTCCCAAGTCCACCTTCCCACTCAGGATATCCACTGCCACATTCTCCCATGTATTCGCTGAAAAGGTGACAGGGATATTCAGCCGCTTCATCAGTCTGCGCGTAAATTCCACATCATAGCCCTTCGGCTCTCCATCCTTGTCCAGATACTCCAAGGGAGGATAGTCGATGTCCATGCTGAATACCAGAGGATTCTCTTGTGTATAGCCGAAATCAGCTGCTCTGCCCGTTAAGGCAAAGACCATTAGTAGCAATATGCAGCTTGTTCTCATTTGCATGTTTCTGGCTTACACAAGCATTCTTTGGCCACAAAATTACGAAAACTTTCCTAAACAGCCAAATATTTCCAAAAAAAAAGAAAAACGAAAGTCCAATAAGCCTTACGTCAATCTATAAATAATATATATGTACGCGTAAAAAGAGGCTCTTCAACCATAAAAATCGCCAAAAGTTTTGCATTTTCAAATATAAATCATACCTTTGCACCATCATTAGTGGGAAACAAACGAAACGACTAAAATAAAACTATATATGAGGAAACAATCTTTATGGATGATGGCCGCCATCCTTACCTACAGCCTGATGATGATATCTTGTGCAGACAGTATAGATGACAATCCAACCAATCCGTCAGACGAATCGGAATCAGAGAACATCATCGAACCGTCGGTCTTTGCCGACCTGATGGACATCAACACCTATGCGGGTGACAACTTCTACGGCTATGCCGTGGGCCGCTGGCTCGACGAGCATCCGCTGAAGGACGACGAGTATAATAACGGTACGATGGCTGCACAGGAGAAGGTAAGTACAGCGTTTTTGGAGATGCTGTCGGGCAAGGACTATGGCGAGAAGACAGGCACCGACGAGGTGATCACCGCCCTGCATCAGGACTTCTCGGCCACGGAGTACGCTGATGACAAGGCCGTGCTGAAGGCCAAGCTCGCGAAGATCGACGGGGCAACGACCAAGGATGCGCTCTACGAACAGATGGGACTGCTGGTAAAGGACGGTTATCAGATGCCTTTCGAATATGTATGTAAGCCAATAGAACGCCGCGTAACGCCTGTGCTGGCATTCCCCACCACCATCAGGCAGTTCACTGCTAAGGCCGAGAATTTCATCGAGCTGGCCGACATGACAGCAGCGGATGCCAAGAAGACGATGGAAGAGGCGGAAGAGTGGAAAAATTTCCTCGTGAATAACAATATCTCGAATACGACCTATGACGATTTCGATCGCCAACACGACTTGACGCTCGAGCAGGTGAACCTCAGAGGCGGTACACGCGCTGACGGCACTGCCCCCCTACAGGCTATTCTGACGGCTGCCGGCATCGACACCAGTGGCAACCTGCTGGCCGGCAAGGAGTTTGAGGACGTAGGCAAATACCTCGATGACAGCACGCTCGAGCAACTGAAGAAGCTGTGCAAGTATCTGATAGTGAACCGCGACGCTCGCTTCATACCTTCCGACCCCGCCAATAAGGATGCCAAACAGAAAACTGGTGAAGATATATTAGACAATCTGTTTAAATATCCATACACTCCCATCTCAGTCAATGCGAGCGCCGTGTTCAACCAGACTATTCCTGCGGCCAACCGTGAAGCGGCCATGAAGATGGCCGAGGAGATACGTGCCTGTTTCAAGGAGCGCATCAACAGCCGCCAATGGCTCAGCGCTGCCACCAAAGCTAAGGCCGTCGAGAAACTGGAGGCAATGACCTTCTATTTTGGCTGGCCTGGCGACGACAGCGACCGGAAAGACTGGCTGGTGAAGGTGCCCAAAGACAGGAAGTCGCTCTATCAGGATATCCTCGACCTCTTCTGTCAGCGCTCGGCTCTCGTCGATCAGATGAAGGGTAAAGATGGAGAGGCTAATTTGTTCTACGCCCAAGAGTTGGCTGACCAGTCGTACAAGCCCAATGCCAGATATATGCACTTAAACAACAGCATCGACATCATGAGCCTCAATCTCGTAGCACCCATCTTCGACCTCCAGATGTGCGATGCCCTTAAATACAGCGTCATAGGAGCATCGACCATCGGCCACGAGATAACCCACGGTTTCGACAGCGATGGCAGCCTCTATAACAAGTTCGGCAAGAAGGAGGAATGGTGGACTCCGGGAGACAAGCAGAACTTTGCGAAACTGCAAGACGCAATGGTGAAGAACTTCAACTCGCTGTACTATGCCGACAATGTGTATTGCAACGGTGAAGCCACTCTGGCTGAGAACATCGCCGACCTCGGTGGTCTCTATATCGCCTATGATGCCTTTGTCAAGAAGATGAAGGCGTCGGGCATCAGCGGCGACGAGCTGGACCGTCAGGAGCGCGAGTATTTCCGCGGCTTCGCCTATGGCTGGATGGAGAACATGAGTGCTGACGAAATCGAAAATTACAAGAAGGATGAGCACGCTGCCAGCTGTTTGCGCGTGAACGGCAACGTATATCTGATGGATGAGTTCTATCGCCTGTTCAACATCCAGAGCGGTAAGATGTATCTCGCTCCCAAGGACCGAATCGAGATCTGGTAATTAGTATGATGTAGACTATATGAAAAAGTTCCTGCTGACGATCATCCTCGCACTTTTTGTGTGTTCCCTCCCGCTCATGGCTGTCGTGAGCGGAAGGTCGTTGACTAATACACTAAAAGACCTTTGCACAGAGCTGCAAGCGGCCTACCGGCAGCGCTCAGATGCGCAGCAGCGCTTCAACGAGGATTTTGAACGCCAGCATAAAAAGATGATCGACGTCATTACCGAGTCGAACGAACTCAGCATCCTGCTCTACACGCAGGAACAAGAGATGACGTTCGACCTTGCCTATGCCCTGAAGAAAGTGACAGCCGACTACAAAGCTTTCAGTGGGAACCGCAGACCGTATGATCACATCGTCAACAATCTGAACTACGAGATCGACCGCAATGCCCGACTCATCGAGGCCCTGCGCCGACTACCGCCGATGAAGAAGGAGATAGAGGTGGACATCGTGCCCGACAGCCTGATGTACCACAACGACTCACTCGACGTTCACCTGACCGACTCGCTCTCTTCGCTGGAGAAGGAGGTCATCAGGATAGCCTTCAAGGATTCGCTCTCGGCCCCCTTCGTCTTGGACTCGATAGGCATTGCGCTGCGCGACTCCTGCATCTTCTTCGTCTCGGAAATCCTGAAGATGAACGCCAACAACCGGGCTACCGTGATTGCCGACAGCACACACTATCAGGAGGCCTACTTGCGCCTGAAGGAGACCTACGACTATGCCGAGACGCGCTATCGGGAGTTGGAACGTTATATCTTTATCGACGGACAGACACCGTTCTTGGATATTCTGGCGAATCCCAACTATTTTTGGAACAAGACCAAGTTGGACCTGCGTGGGCAGTACAGCTTCCATGAATTGACCAGATGTCTTGACGAAAGCGATCTTGATGAAAAAGCTTCTGAAGAAGATGAAGATGACACCAGGTTTTTCCAGTATCTTTCAAGCAAGGCTGAGAATACCCTGTTGGTGATTATCTGTATCTTTCAGGTGGTCGTGCTGGTATTCTTCTGGCTCGCGACGCTGCTGGTTCTCTGGCTGCTTTACCGCTATACCAGACTGAAGCGCTATGTCCCCAAGAAGAAACTGTCTATCATCTCGATACTGTTGGGCACCATTTTCTATTTCCTGGTGTTTGGCTTCTCCTTGTATGGTGACGAATACATCAATTTGGGCGTGGCTCACGTCAACACCTTCCTGTGGCTGCTCATTGCCATCTCCGCTTCGCTGCTGCTACGCGTAAAGCCCGATCAGTTCCGACAAGGTTTCCTACTCTACTCCGCCACATTCCTTGTGGTGCTGATTATCATTTCATGTCGCATCACCTTCGTACCCGACAAGCTGATGGTGATTCTGTTCCCGCCCATCCTGCTGCTGATTGTGATATGGCAGTTGTGCTGTTGTATCTGGGTCAGCGGAAAGGCCACATCAATCGACCGCACATTGGGCTGGGGAGCATTAGCCGTCTATCTTGTTGCCTTCGTATTCGCGTTCCTGGGCTATACCTTTGTGGCTTTGCTCATTCTGGTGTGGTGGTATTTCCTGTTGGCAGCCTGGCTGACAGTAGTCTGCATCCTGGACCTGATGAGTCGGTTCAAAGAACGCTGGCTGGACAAGCGGGTTGACAGCATGCGCAATCGCATCACCTACGTGTCGGGCGAAGACCGCGAGTCGCTGTTGTTTGGCGCCACATGGTTCTACGACCTCATCCGTCAGGTGGCTATTCCCACCATCGTGCTGCTCTCCTTCCCGTTGTGTGTGAGCCTGTCGTTAAGTATCTTCGACTTTGACGACCTGTTCGTAAGATTCTACGAGGAGCCCTTTATCAATCTCTCCGACACGAATGGTGTTGAGACGCTGAGCATCTCTGTAAAGAGCATCATCTATCTGTTGATACTTTACTATGTCTTGCGTTACGTCAGCCGGGCCATCCACGCCATTTGGCAATACGCCCGCTACTTTGCCTTCATGCGCAAGCATAACCGCACCTCCATCCGTCCCAATGAGATCAACCTCTCGCTGGGCAACAGCATCATCAGCGTGCTCATCTGGATGGCATTCGCGATGGTGGTCATTTCCGTATGGCAGATTCCCACAGGTTCTCTGGGCCTGATAGCGGGAGGTCTGTCGGCCGGTATCGGTCTTGCGCTGAAGGATGTCATCAACAACTTCATCTACGGCATCCAGCTGATGGGCGGGCGCCTGCGTGTAGGCGACTGGATTGAGTGCGAAGGTATTCGTGGTAAAGTGACTGCCATCAATTATCAGTGCGTACAGGCAGAGACCATCGAGGGCACGGAAATGTCATTCCTCAACTCGTCGCTCTTCGGCAAGAACTTCAACAACCTCACCCGCAATCATTCCTATGAGCTGACCGTCATCACCGTGGGCGTGGCCTATGGAACGGATATCACGCAGGTGCGTCAGGTGCTGGTGGAGGGCATGCAGAAGATGCGTACCAAGGATCGTTACGGCCGCGACATCGTGGATCCCAAGTACGGCTTCAATGTGGTAGTCGGCAACATGAGCGACAGTGCTGTGGACATCAACGTGAAGCAATACGTGCTGGTGGCCGAGCGTATCGGCTACGTGGACCGTGCCAAGGAAGTGATTTACGAATCCCTCACCGCTGCTGGCATCACCATCCCCTTCCCGCAGTGTGATGTACACCTGATTCCCGACTCATAGGTT